>WLWD01005925.1_pt1 | contig 39777 bp, 50 predicted proteins | sample 6712731 | NCBI WGS metagenome assembly WLWD01 (sample SAMN12718690, study PRJNA576275) | sponge metagenome | isolation source: marine sponge | host: Mycale hentscheli | place: New Zealand: South Island, Marlborough, Capsize Point | collected 2014-11-01
AGTCACTAGTGCGAGTGTACAGTCACTAGTGCGAGTGTACAGTCACTAGTGCGAATGTAGCAGTCACTAGTGCGAGTGTACAGTCACTAGTGCGAGTGTAACAGTCACTAGTGCGAGTGTAGCAGTCACTAGTGCGAGTGTAACAGTCACTAGTGCGAGTGTAGCAGTCACTAGTGCGAGTGTAGCAATCACTAGTGCGAGTGTACAGTCACTAGTGCGAGTGTAGCAGTCACTAGTGCGAGTGTACAGTCACTAGTGCGAGTGTAGCAGTCACTAGTGCGAGTGTAGCAGTCACTAGTGCGAGTGTACAGTCACTAGTGCGAGTGTAACAGTCACTAGTGCGAGTGTAGCAGTCACTAGTGCGAGTGTAGTCACTAGTGCGAGTGTAGCAGTCACTAGTGCGAGTGTAGCAGTCACTAGTGCGAGTGTACAGTCACTAGTGCGAGTGTAGCAGTCACTAGTGCGAGTGTAACAGTCACTAGTGCGAGTGTACAGTCACTAGTGCGAGTGTACAGTCACTAGTGCGAGTGTAGCAGTCACTAGTGCGAGTGTACAGTCACTAGTGCGAGTGTAGCAGTCACTAGTGCGAGTGTAGCAGTCACTAGTGCGAGTGTACAGTCACTAGTGCGAGTGTACAGTCACTAGTGTAAGTGTAACAGTTGGCTCTCATCTTACAGTATACTGTGGATGCCTACGTATCTTGAAGTACCAAATTACTACCTTTTCTTCCTTTCTGTCTCTGAATCACTGGAAGATGAAGCTGATGAAGAGGACGACAACTCCTCAGAAGAAGAGGAGGAGTCTTCAGAAGAGGAGGTGGAGTTATCTGAACTTACTTCCTGCTTCTGAGACATGATCAGCTTCTGAGCATTCTTCAAATGCTCACGAAGATCATCTCTGAACACACGATGGTCACGTGATTAAAGTGCTGCCGAGCATCTGGCACTGTGAACTTACGTGAGACCTCCGAGACCTATAGACGTGAAGAAGTTGATGGCGAAGCGCGTGTTCTTTGGGTTATCTCTCGGCAGAAGCCCCTCAAATCCATCAGCTAGAAGAGGATCCCGAAGTCTTTCATTCAGACGCACTAGACCCATGAACTCAGCCAGCTGCTGGAACACAATCTTCACAAAGATACGACTACACAACACAACAAGGAAATGTTGATACACGCACACACGTATAAACTCACTCAGAGCTCGGTGGTTACCTAGACGAGTTGGTCTCTTCCTCATTGAGATGAATACAAGACATACTCGTCCACGGAAGAGCATCTACAAAGAAAAGCTGACTGAAAAACTTGGCAACATTTCTGAGTTTATTAGTCTCCAGTCGATGGACAGTGGCGTATTGATCCTGGAAGGCCTCGTCAAACACAGCCACCCACGCCTGGTTGAGGAGACACAGTCGCTGCCCCAGCATCCCGTAGAACCTCATGTATGAACGTTCCTGACTGCAACACTCCACCAGCATCATCGCGATCTCTCTCTACATGCACATACATACATACTCTGAGTGACAAGATGCCCCTCCTCCTTCACCTTACCTCCTGCCCCTCCTTCATTGTCTTGAGTAACTTATGAGCACACTCCTCAAAGTCCAGACTTGACATAATAGTTAAATAAATTTGGCGACGTAAGACCAATTCTGATGTTCCTGTCTGATCAGATATCTCCATGTTATTAGCACCTTCATCTATTAACAACACAGCAGTCTGTCAGACATATCTGTCTCCACGTCTGATATTACAGACTATCATTTAATAAGTGCTGATAAGTATGCCTTAATTCTTAGAAATGTTACACAAACACATCTCACACGTTTTTCTAATCATTTAATACAATAAATTTTATAATAGCAAAAATTTTCTCGTTCTAACAGCCAATATGTTCATTTAAACTTAACCCGACGTTTCGACTTCTTGCTGATCAATAAATTAAAAAAAATACTAAATTAAAAGTACAAAACCGTGTTGAGATGAAACAACAACAGTGGATCGCATCAATCAATTACAGGGGCCACACCCAACACAGACAATTACAGGGGCCACACCCAACACAGACAAGCTACGCCCATCACAGATGTAGGACCAGAACTGCAACAATTGCCTCATTACACAGTGAGACAAGTTACCTGCAGATTCCTCCTCTGACTCCTCAGTCCCTTCGTCTTCTTCAGAGCCACTCTCGTCAGACTCCTCCCCCAACACTTCCTCCTTGATGCTCTTGTATGCCTCTTCATTCTCCAGGTAGTTAGGATCAGGTCGAAACACATCTGGATACCAACACATTGCAGGACATCACTGAGCATGCTCAATACACAACATAAGGAGCATGCTCAACACCCAATATCACTGAACATGCTCAACACACATCACTGTCACCACTACTTACTGAGCTTATCCTCAGTGTCGAAGTCTTCCTCCAGCAGAGAGACAAAGTGTGTGTGCTGGTCATCTTCATGCACCAGATCTAACTCAGGCACAATGGAAGGATGGTCCTGCATTCAGCCACAAAACACATGACACAGAAAATACTGATAACATCTACTGGAGGCATTTCCCTTTACCAATCCCTCACCTCTACTGGAGGCATTTCCCTTTACCAAACCCTCACCTCTACTGGAGGCATTTCCCTTTACCAATCCCTCACCTCTACTGGAGGCATTTCCCTTTACCAATCCCTCACCTCTACTGGAGGCATTTCCCTTTACCAATCCCTCACCTCTACTGGAGGCATTTCCCTTTACCAATCCCTCACCTCTACTGGAGGCATTTCCCTTTACCAAACCCTCACCTCTACTGGAGGCATTTCCCTTTACCAAACCCTCACCTTGAAGTTGTCCTTTCTAACAGCGAATAAGACCTCTATCATGTATTGCACGCGACTCGTGAGTTTCCCAGAATGCAAAATAGAGCGAAACATCTCAAAAATAGTATGAAGAGCTTGCCCATTAGTTGCCTTCAGACTCAAGCCACAATCCTAGAGACAGACACACACTTGTGAAAACATGACATGCAGCTACAGCCCCACCCTCCTCCATTCCCCCTCTGCACTACAATTGTTCATCTCTTCCATTCTCGCCCTCCCTGACCCGCCCTCCCTGACCCACCCTCCCCCATACAAATGCACTTATCCAACCATTTACATTCTTAATGTTATTATGTCGCATTAAATTAACATAATACATGTAGTAACAACACATGAATATAAGCACAACGTAGTAACAATGAATTTATACAGTATTATCAACCATTCACCTAACAAGTCATTATTCAATTCTAACTTAAAGGTACCTATTTTTAGACTCAATACGATTCCTGTAATCACATGACCACTCCCCCCACCATCCTCACCTTGGCAAAGCCGACAGCCACCTCCACGCTATCATCAGTGGGTTCCTCCAATAGAAGTGTAAGCAGTTCTAGCGCTACCAGCTCATACAAGACATGCTGGTTCACCAAATGAGCCATGAACTTGACAGTCGCAATGCAAACCGCCTGGAAACGCAGCCATAAAACAACACAACAGCAGTAGAATTTCACTGAAACCTGCGTATCATACCACCTTCACACCTGCTATATCTGGTGATACACTTTAACACCATCTAACTAAACTCAATAGTCACGTGACTAATAAGTAGCACAGAAGATAACTCAGACATGTTGAACTCAATGGCTTGAAAACCACGTGCAGTGACAACAGTTGGACACAAGACAAACCCACAGCTGATTAAACGCATTCACACTATATAGGAATTTCATAATTATTCCAGTTTGACTGGAACACACACTTGCATAATTCATGAACCAGTAGTTACCAACACCTCGTTACCTTGTCCTTCCTGCTGTAGCTCCTCTTGAACCTTACAATCAGTCGCTTGATGATGAGCTCACCAACACGCGGCAACTTGATATTGACGATCGCAACAAGTGCGGCGTAAACATTAGAAAACATTGGCGAAGCTCCCTGAGCCTGTATCACGGAACGCGTGAAGATTCCTTTAGCTCTTACCAAATTCTCCTGGAAGAGCTCCCGAGTTATGTGTCTAATGTTAGATACATTGACCTGAAAACGCAAAGAAAAGTGACAGCCTCATGACAGGCACTGGTTATGGAGGGAGAAGTGACAGCCTCATGACAGGCACTGGTTATGGAGGGAGAAGTGACAGCCTCATGACAGGCACTGGTTATGGAGGGAAAAGCGACGGCCTCATGACAGACACTGGTTATGGAGGGAGAAGAAGTGACAGCCTCATGACAGGCACTGGTTATGGAGGGAGAAGTGACAGCCTCATGACAGGCACTGGTTATGGAGGGAGAAGTGACAGCCTCATGACAGGCACTGGTTATGGAGGGAGAAGTGACAGCCTCATGACAGGCACTGGTTATGGAGGGAGAAGTGACAGCCTCATGACAGACACTGGTTATGGAGGGAGAAGTGACAGCCTCATGACAGGCACTGGTTATGGAGGGAGAAGTGACAGCCTCATGACAGGCACTGGTTATGGAGGGAGAAGCGACAGCCTCATGACAGGCACTGGTTATGGAGGGAAAAGTGACAGCCTCATGACAGGCACTGGTTATGGAGGGAGAAGTGACAGCCTCATGACAGGCACTGGTTATGGAGGGAGAAGTGACAGCCTCATGACAGGCACTGGTTATGGAGGGAGAAGTGACAGCCTCATGACAGGCACTGGTTATGGAGGGAGAAGTGACAGCCTCATGACAGGCACTGGTTATGGAGGGAAAAGCGACAGCCTCATGACAGACACTGGTTATGGAGGGAAAAGCGACAGCCTCATGACAGACACTGGTTATGGAGGGAGAAGAAGTGACAGCCTCATGACAGGCATGGAGGGAGAAGAAGTGACAGCCTCATGACAGGCACTGGTTATGGAGGGAGAAGTGACAGCCTCATGACAGGCACTAGTTATGGAGGGAAAAGCGACAGCCTCATGACAGACACTGGTTATGGAGGGAGAAGAAGTGACAGCCTCATGACAGGCATGGAGGGAGAAGAAGTGACAGCCTCATGACAGGCATGGAGGGAGAAGAAGTGACAGCCTCATGACAGGCACTGGTTATGGAGGGAGAAGAAGAAACGGGTAGGGTGGGGCGTGAGTAGGGGGCACAGTTAAGAGAAAACTAGCACCTTATTGATGAGTCCGTGGATAGACTTCTTGAGAGCCTCCCACGTCAGCCTCTGGTAGGCATTACTGGACTTATCAGTGATGGATTCTTGCATCATCCTGAGTCTGGCCGGAGGAATGTACGCTCCTCCTGTACGAGTTAGGAGGGGATCCAGCTCCTCTTTCTTCTTCTTGGGAGGGGGCATGGCTTCCTCTGGAAGTGAAACCTGCCAATCAATTCCATCAAGTTTACAAATATTGATTGGAGCTAGTGGAAGTGAATTATTGAATGAGCTTGTGGCACAAGATGGAAAAATTTGCTATGTATAAAAAAAAGTTAGCTTCCAGCCATGCATAGAATTGTAAATCTTGTTCAATTATAGTGCACACAAACTGATAAAATGATCACACCACAATCTACACAAGAAGCAGGCGAACTAAGTGGGTTAAAACTTCCCACGAGTTTAGGAACTACTCACCTCAATGAAGTCACCGGAACCAGACCGACTCCGTCTCTTTTTATTCTCTGAAGAAGCCTTAAATAATTGAGAAGTATGAACTTGACGATTACCTGCATTTTTACTACACTTACCATGACCAGCTACGATGCGCGTTAGATAGAACAAATGGGTCGAACAAATCGTTTTCGTGCCCTCGTGCCTCTCACTCGTAAACCCTTTACCAAACAAATTAATTGTGCCCTAAAAAAACAACAATTTTTTTTTAAAATTTTGTGAATGTAGTTGATGGTGAAAAATTAAATTACTGAAGAATATTTGATCACATGATCATAATCTAACACAAAAATTAATCACTTGTAAAAGTATAGCCTTTCAAGTCTTCATAATTGTGCATCCTAGACTCCACCATTCTCCTGAGGTCACTTGGCCAAATCACCAACTTCCTTGATCTTGATACATTTTTATAGATCTTATCTGCACACATCTGTAAGTACTTCTCCTCACTTGGTACCCCAAGAAAACTTGTGATGGTTGCTATGGTTTCCACAGGAGAGTGCACAAGGTCTTTATGATGGACCAGCAGAACATTATCTTTGCCAATGAGCCGAGAAAACTTTTCAATAGCATCTACCATGTCAAAAAAAATTCTGATCTTTTCTTTCAGTCTCTTCTGATAAAGCTTGGTATTGTTTAATAAAATATTACCCCCTTTATTTTTTACCTCAACTACAAACTTGGCTGATTTCATGGACTTTTTCTTTCCTATTTGGTACAGAAGGCGTGTCGCTATTGTATCGTAAGGGTTTCTCAATACATGAATGACCTTAATTTGAGTATGTAAGTCCTTAGCTAGTTTAAAATACCGCGTTTCCACAGTGGCTTCATCTTTCAAGTATTGGAGCATGATGGAACCTCCACACTTGTCTCCTATCACGTCAATATAATGGTCGAATTTTCCCTGCCATGAACGTTCAATAGCAAGAGTGTAGCCCTTCTGTGATCGATTGACGTGTCGTTCTCCTCCAGGCAACACATTCTTGTAGCTCTTCTGATAGATCAAGTTGAATAAGTTAGCTTTTCTCTGCTCTGGAGTGTCCATTTCATTGTAATAAGCATCCCATTGTTCAAAGAACATCAGTTCATGAGACAGTACGATATGTGGATGGGCATCCAAAATGCTACCCACAATACTGTGCCCACTTCTGGGATAGCCAATAAAAAACGTGAATGTTTTGATTTCTCGTATGACCGAAGAAGAGAGAGTTGGCAGTTTACTGGAAATAGTTACTAGATCCTTATGTTTGGGATTCTTCACTTTCCGTACCCCTTTCTTAACTTTGGAGTGATCAGTTTTATGCGGAAAGTACTTGCGATGGACTGGTCTCTTGATATCTACATTAGACTGATCTGTTCTTCCAGTTATAACATAAATAAAGCACAATAGGCAAACAAACAACAAAGTAGCTACTAAGATTTGCCTCACTGGTATCGAAAACATTGTACCCACAGCTGACTCGCGCAACCATATAGTAGGTAAGGTATCGTTATTAAAGTAGAAAACAATTACGTCATAAATAATATAGTGCTGTGTTAGCACAAAATTTGTCATGCTTAGTTTAGACTGCCCCCAGTGTAGTAAGGTAGCGAGGGATTTCTGCTGGTCGGTATCCAGGGCGTCGAGTGGAAATGGAAAATAAGGACATTTTGTGAGTAATAGAGGGTTTTTTTCGGGTGGTTGACACCTAGCGTTTTTCCGAAGCCTACTTGGAGTATTTCGTCATGTCTTCAGCTTCTAACAGCGACATTCTCTCCCAAGCGTTACTCCAAACAGGTCTATCTACTCCTGTCAAAGTGGAGCGGGACAGTACTGACTTTATCTTCCCTTTGCCGCCACATGAAAAATGTCCTTCTGATATCCAGAATATAGTGGGTGAACCATCTCAATTACCTCTGACAAACAGTAGTGCTCAACAGCACAACTTGCTCCCTTCTGTTGATTCTCCTGCCAGGAATCCTGGAATTATCAATGGTGGAACCCATAATGCCATTGTCCCCAATATTTCAAACTCACAGGTCAAGCAGGAGCCATATCAGAGTAGTTTTACTAATAATGCAGGAGCAATTCCTAACCATTGTGGAATGAATAACTCTTCTGGAGGATTGCACTCCAATTCTGTGTATGTTCCGATGACCACTTCAGGTATGGCATCTACGAGTGGAGCTGTCCGGGGAGCACAGCAGAACTATGGGGCATCTAACCCAGCCATTGGAGGAGATTTGCTGGTAAAGACAGAGCTATTCAATGACTTGGATATGGACTTAAGTGACCTCTTGTCTATTCCAACACCGGAGTGTGAGATACAAACAACTAGCTCTTCAAACTCAGTTTCCCAACCCCATTCCCAGTTCCCTATGACACCACAGGTACACCAACAAGCCCCATTTCCTGGACCGGCCGGGTCTACATTAGAGTTTCAACCGTCAAGGACGGAAGACAATGCAAGCACTGATCTTCCCGTCCTGGATGATATTTTTAGTATCCTTGGAGACGAGGGTGATTTTCTAGATAACTTTGGAAGGACTTCTTCACCGAGTAGCGTGAACACCATGTTCTCCACCCCTGCTGTACCACAATCCCAAGTTTCGCGACCTTATTATGGAAGAGCTCCTGTGCCTAGGTTTCCACCTTCTTCTAGCTCGACTGGTCAGTTCTCCTCTCTACTAGCCATGACTCGAGACAATCGACACACGCTTACTAGCAGAGGAAGTCATTTGTCGATGATCCCAAAGCGACCAAGGTTTAATAACAATGGCCCTGTTCCTTCTCCTGTTCAAAATTTGAATATCAAACAGGTGATGATATTGACTGGTGTTTGATTGGAAGGGGGAGGGGGTGGATGAGGGAGGGGGCGGGTATGAAATATGTCATGGAGATGATATCAGTACATCACAAATGGTAAAGTTAGACACTACAGTGGTCATGTGACCATATTTCTGTGGCTGCAAGTGTGCTATTGGAAGTGCATTGCAATGCTCATTTCCTTGTTCAGGCTGAATCATGATAGGATATGTCCCTAATTAAGACGTTGGCAACATGAGACCCACACTCATGAATATTATTATTGTGTTGATTGAAAATTGTTTGGTGATGAAACTGTTTAAAATTGCTGAGTGGATATCGTGGATCATGTGACCTTATTGGCACGGCTGGTGGTGTAATGTCACTGTATATTCATAACTGTTGTAGCTTGCAATTTTCTGAACTGTTTAGCTTATCCAAGCGTTCATCTATCAGCATACCATCCAATGTCATTGTAGTATAGAGCTTCACTAGATTAGCATGGGGTTACACACAAACAAACTGTAGCCTATTGTTAGCACAGCAAGGTAATACACTAACAAAATGAGTTTGGTGCAGTGAGGTCTATTCATAAATAACTTGTTCTTATTGAAATGTAACACTGAGTTCTCTATGGTTCAAGCAACCCAGTTCATTGTAGCTGACTCGATCAATCTGTGTAGATTGCCTGTAGTTAACTCTTCTTAGTCAACTGAAAATAATTTAACCTTACAGAAGTTTGAACTAGCATAAGAGTCCTGTTCTCACCTGAGCTCTAGTTTTAAGTAGAGTTTCTACGTACACAATACATAAAAGGGACTTAGTACTCAATTACCATTAATTAGCAATTGCAGTTGGCAAAGTTGATTCATTTACAAATTGCTTCTCTGTGAAATCAATAACATTTTTCTATAGGAAGCTGATGGAGATTCAGATGAGGAAGATGACGAAGATTACGGTCTTGCGGATACATACGCTAATTATATGCCCAGCAAATGTAAGTGTATAACTCTGTGTGCACATGTGTTTGTGGGTAGCTGGTGAGGTGTGAGTTTGTGTGTGTGCACTTGCTTATTTATGCTCAACACATGAGCTGGTGTTACTCTGGTTCATGTGTTCACCACCTTGCTAGTTCAGTCAGTCATTGTCATGTCTTCTTTCATTTTAATTGTGCATGTTTGAGTATGTCTAATAACTATTACACGACTTTAATTCACTGATGATTGGTTTGTGTTTATTACAGTGAAGCTTGGTCGGCTGCACCCAGATTCTGTGGTAGAGTCGAGGTGAGTGAGTATGGTAGAATCGGGCTGGATTAAACTCCCCGATTAATGACCACTCCCTCTACCTGGTCCAGTAGTAGCGACCACTCCCTCTACCTGGTTCAGTAGTAGCATGTGGCAATACAGTGCTGGAACACAAACATTCACAAATTAATTGAATTGGTAACAATAAGGGGTAGGAAATACTATTTAATGCAATGGCAAGTTTTGTAACTTTTCCTTTTTACCAAAGTTGTCCTTTTTCAAGGTAGAGTTTGAGGCCTTTGGATTTTCAAACTACCACAAGTGTTGCCCTAATTTATGAAGCTTTACTGGGCTATTTTTTAAATCTAAAATTTTGTAATACAGCAGATGGAACCAACCGCTGGTTCTATGACCAGCCCCTCCTCCCCCCCCCCCCCCCCCCCCCCCCCCCAAGAGGGGAATCACAAGTGCTAAAAATAACAGGAAGCTTAAATTGGGGGTTTCATGCTGTTTTGGTCTTGTTATTGAATTAGCATAGTCAGTTCCATAAGAAGACATGTGCTGTGGTTGGTTGTGGGGTGTGTGTGTGTGTAGCTCTTTGTCCAGTGTGGATCCTCCAGATGTGTACTTGGATCTCAAACTCCCCCAGGAGGTCATAGAGGAGGGCAAGTTGTCTTCCCTGCAGCTGGAGTCGGTGGTGTATGCATGTCAGCAACATATGAATATTCTGGCTGATGGCACTCGAGCAGGATTCCTTGTGGGTAAGAAATGTCTAGTGCTGGTATGATGATAGGTATACATGTACATGCAACCATCACAGTCACTGTGATACATGTAGCAATAGCTAGACACACACACACACACACACACACACACACACACACACACACACACACACATATACACAGCCAGCACTAGGAGCTATTAGATAGGTTCCCAATATTTATCTTTCTTGGAATACTATGATTTAAGTCAGTTCAACAGTTTGTATCTGTGAAATAAAAAATAAATCATTAGATACTGATCTTGTTCCTGTTCCCCTTTCTCATTCCAGTCAATGTTGGAAGACAGACTGATAAAACAAAAGAAGCAAACTTGAGGCATATACCAATTTATTCCAATGAGGTATCAGGCATATACCAATTCATTCCAATGAGGTATACACATATTTTAATCAGCCTGCCATTAGAAAAGAAGCTAACTTGCTTGTGGCTATATCAGGCATATACCAATTCATTCCAATGAGGTATACACATTTTAATCAGCCTGCCATTAGAAAGCATAATCCATCGCTGATCTTTCCTGAGTTCTCCAGTGGTATGAACCTCTATGTATGCTTGAACATTTGGTTACCGCTCTGAATCAAGGTTTAGATTAGCAAGCTTGTATGGGTCAGTCTGTCTGTGTGAATCCATCCATGTGTGCACTGTCACAAGTTATCAAAGAACCTAAGTTGGGATTCAAGAGACCAATTTGATCCTATTCTTATTTCATTCTCTTGGCTACTCATGAACATTGAAGTGAATGTTTGTATTGGGAATGTGAATGAGACTGTTCATGTATTCTATCAGTGGCTAATCCCTCTGATTGACAGCTAGGCTAGCTCGCACGCCATTGTGCTGAAGCATGTAAGTGTCCATGAATTAGTAATGGTAGCTAGATCCATTGGCAGATCCAATGGGCACATTGTATACTCTATGTATCCAATTCAATAAAAGTGGTTCCTGGAAGTGCAGCGTGATTGTTTACTTAGGGGTTCACTGGAAGGAACTTAGCTGGCAGAGATTTCTTGGTATTTGGGAAAGTAGGTGGTTGAATGTAGTGATATTGTGTCTGTTCCTGTAGGTGATGGAGCTGGGGTTGGCAAAGGAAGGACAATAGCTGGAATCATCTACCAGAACTACTTGGAAGGCCGGAAGAAAGCTCTATGGTTAATAGTACACAACATTTTGTTAGTATGTTGTTATTGTTTTGATATCTGTTTAGGCTTAGTGTCTCTAATGATCTTCGATTGGATGCTATAAGGTCAGTTGGTGGCATAGAGAAGTTCAATATTGTAGAGGGAATAGGGGCCACTTTTTTTATTTATTTTTTACTAAATCTTAGTTGTTGTTTTCCCTTTGGCATTCCACAAGTGACTTATTTTACCATTTTACCTTTTTTTTTTGTTTAACTTGGAGCTTTTGTTCTGTTGCATAGTAAGATCTCTTTTCCTAATTCAAACATTGAAAATTGAATGTTTTAGTATTGAGAATTTCAATGAAATGCAAATTTCTCAATTGCCTTGAAGCCCTATAAGCCTTGATGCCTTTAGAATCACATTACATATTGCACAGGAAGGGGATGTGGAGCCGCAATAGCTCAGTTGGGAGAGCGTTAGACTGAAGATCTAAAGGTCCCTGGTTCAATCCCGGGTTGCGGCACATTTTTTTTTCCCTTTCTTTTTTTTCTTCTTTATCTTTCTCCCTTCCTTTTTTTTTTTTTTTTTTTTTTTTCCTTTTTTTTCCCCCCCCCCCCCTTATGGTGATACATCTACATAAATCTTCCCCCACCCCCATTTATTCTTCACATTTTCTTCTCTTGTAGAGATCTTAAGGATGTAGGAGCTAAGAAAATTGATGTTCATGCTTTGAATAAGGTATGTATGGTGGAATTAAAGATTTCTTGTGTACATGCTAGTGTATATTCTTGCAGTTTCACTATGGAAAAATTAGCGGAAAGAGAAATGGACGTGTAAGAAAAGGTGTCATCTTTGCTACATACTCTTCTCTGATTGGAGAAAGTTCCAGTGGTGGCAAGTACAGAACCAGACTGAGTCAGTTGTTGCATTGGCTAGGATCAAGCTTTGAAGGAGTGGTATCCTGTTCTGTAGTAATAACAACACCCAGACATTGGGTGGTACTTATAAAACACAGTGGTTGTGTAGTTGAGAGGATAGGACTGATACACTGCCAGTCAGTGAGGATAGGACTGGGATACACTGCTAGTCAGTGAGGATAGGACTGGGATACACTGCCAGTCAGTGAGGATAGGACTGGGATACACTGCCAGTCAGTGAGGATAGGACTGGGATACACTGCTAGTCAGTGAGGATAGGACTGGGATACACTGCCAGTCAGTGAGGATAGGACTGGGATACACTGCTAGTCAGTGAGGATAGGACTGATACACTGCCAGTCAGTGAGGATAGGACTGGGATACACTGCCAGTCAGTGAGGATAGGACTGGGATACACTGCTAGTCAGTGCCACTGCAGTACACAGACCCAGGTGCCAGCATTTTTAAAATATTTTGATTATTCCCAGAACGTATGGTTACTGTTTCCTTTAGGAAGTAATGGAAAAATTGTTTGTTTGTTTTAAGCATTTTGTCCACACTCATCTCACATAATATAAGGACCAATAAAATGAACACAATCACTTGATCCTGCTGCAGTATGGGTAGTACTTTCCACTTGCCTAGATTGGACATTAGAGTTAGATACAGTACTTTAATCCAGACTGTGGGGTATTCAGCTGTATAGAAAAACTAATTTAATGAATTAGTTCAGTTGTTAGTTCTTTTCCCCCTGCCAGTATTAGCCCCTGGTAAAATAAGAATTAAATTAACGTCTCTACAGTTGTGTGACAGTAACTGATCAGCTGTTTCCTTGACTCAGCCACGCCCCTGTCGCATGACAATCAGATTGTATTTGATGAATGTCACAAGGCTAAGAACCTGGTCCCAACTGGTGCAAGTCGGCCCAGCAAGACAGGCACCACTGTCCTGCAGCTTCAGAAGAAGTTACCGAAGGCTCGCATTGTGTACTGCAGTGCAACTGGAGCTTCTGAGCCTAAGAACATGGCATACATGTCCAGACTCGGCATCTGGGGCAGGGGAACACAGTTTGACTCTTTTCAAAACTTCATCAAAGCTGTGGAGAAGAGGTTGGGTTTGAGTAAACATAGATGAGAAGCTCCACTCATTTTATTTCGTTTCTTTAGAGGTGTGGGTGCCATGGAAATAGTAGCTATTGACATGAAGCTCAGAGGAATGTACATGGCCAGGCAACTCAGCTTTGGTGGTGTGACTTTCTCTGTCAACCAGGTTGAGCTCTCTGACAAGTTCAAGGAAGCCTACGATGCCTCCGTGAAGTTGGTGAGTTCAGTCGTAATGAAGACTGTAAGCAGGTGGTTAGGGCCAGGGTGAGTGGCTGAGTGTGATGTTGTGGGGAGATGTTCTGGGGGGGGGGAGTTGTTGTAGAGTAATGCACTTTCCTGGAACTATTCGATTTCATTTGGTAGACAGGTTTCAGTGTAGTAGTAGTAGTAATAGAATTAGTACGTAGTGGCAGAAATTGTTGTGTAGTTTGGGAAGCTGATCCATCCAGTCAATGGCACTCAACACACTACGAAATACTAAAATTCTACACTCTGCCAAAATGCACTTAAACTCAGAGTATATATACACACACACATACATGCTTACATTATATACACATACATATTATACATACACATCCTGTTGGATTGCTTCTCTCCAGTGGATGACAGTGATGAAGTGACTCACTGTATATGTGTAGATTAAGATCCATATAGCCTTTATTGTACCTCCTTCTCCACTTGACCTGGCTTGTGTTGTGCAGTGGTCAGAGACTCGGCGACTGTTCCAGCTAGCAGCAGATGTGCTGGACTATGACAAGAAGAAGCTGAAGACGATGTGGGCTCAGTTCTGGGCCTCTCACCAGAGGTTCTTTAAGTACATGTGTATAGCAGCCAAGGTGCCTGAGGCCATAGCCCTCTCCAAGAAGGCCTTGGAGGATGGTAAGTGTGTGGTCATTGGATTGCAGTCCACTGGAGAAGCTCGCACTCTGGAGCAGCTCGAGAGGAATGATGGCGATTTGAACGGCTTTGTATCCACAGCCAAGTAAGTGGCATAGAAGATGTTAGAATGGACAATGTTTGTGTTGATGAGATCACACTTCATGGGCTCCCTGACTGTTTATGTGTCCTATTGTTTACAAATACTTGTTTGTTGTGACTTATGTGCATACCAGAGTAGGTACACTAACTGTCCATTAGTGACAGGGGATTCCCTGGGGGCTACCCCCAGGAGTATTCAGCAGCTGTGGCCTTCACACATGACACACATTACTGATTAGCTACTGTGGTGCCAGTTGTGCAGTTATGAAGGAATGTGGTGATGGGGAAGTACAGAGCTCTCTACTTCCTCTTTCAGTTCTGTTACATGCATAGTGTGCTGGAAGACTCTGCACCAAGTGGTGTTAGCTTTGGGTTGTGTCTGGTCTAGAACTTGTAGGCATACAGCCAAGTAACATGCATAAGTACATGTATCGCTCTTTAGCATGACATGCACAGACATCAACCCGTGGGCTATTACATCACCAGGTCAGAGTTCACTGTATACTATATGATACATATGTCATTGTGAGTGTTCAGTAGAAATATTGTTTGTGTCTGATACAGAGGAGTCCTAGAGACCCTAATTAGACGTCACTTTCCTGTCCCAGCTGCTGAGCCAGGATTGTCCGGGATAGACTGGAGTTTGGTGGACAATGACCCCACCCTCCCTCGCAGCTGCAAGAAGAAGAGACGGAGAGTCAGCAGGAAGGCTGGGCTGATGATGATGGAGGCGGAAGTGGGTGTGTTCTCAGATAGTGAGGACACTTCCTCTGGCTCACCAGAGAAAAGTGACTCAGCTGTGGAGAGTTCTAGTGACGAGGATTCATCTGAAGGCTCTGGGTCCTCCTCAAGTGATAGCGAAGAAGGAGATGACGGCAATGCCAATCCTTTTGGAAATGACTTTGCAGGTACGTCTATTGTAGGTCAGACTCACATGTGCAGTCCTTATTTATTTACACCTTGAGATATGCTTGGTTACCGTGTGTGTGTGTGTGTGTGTGTGTGTATGTGTGGTTTTCCTTGTTATATTAGAGCCTTGGTTGCAGAGAAAGAAAAAGGTCAAGAGGAAGCGGCCACGAAGTCCAGATGGTGGCGCTGAAGGGCCGAAGCGGAAGAAGAACTTCTCCATCAAGCCACCACCTCACTCCAGCCAGAAAGGCAAGACCAAGACTGGCTTCAACTCAAAGAAATTAAAATTTGAACCAGGTAATGCAAGATATCACAGCAAAGTGTGGTTGTCCCTACATGTACTTGTGATTGTGCACTATTACATCATTTAGTACAACATGGAGACTGATCACTCATACACAGAGGGAAGTATAGACCACTATGTTATCCTACCACCTGCCAGTCTTCATGCTGTAAAGGGGAGTGGCATATACAGTGAATAATGAAGGCTATAAGGAATTGAGTCATGTAATTGTGTGAAGCCTCAACATAGCTACAGGAAGCAATAGTTTAGAGACAAGAGAAAATGTTATCAGACAGGTGTGTATTGGCAGGCCTGTATTTCAGCTAGCTATGATTAAACTGTAACTCAGCTCATGGCTCCACTGGTTGGACTACATATCAGGAGTGTAGAAGTTGGTAAGGAATTAACAAGCCAGCTTACTCTTATTGTCATTAGGTTTGGTGAAGGTACAAAAAAAAAATTCAATTTCATACCACTTCAGTTTCTAGTCACAAAGCAACAGAAGAATCTAAGCAGACTGGGCTTCCCTCATAATTAGTGAAACAGATAGAAGGACAAGGCTAACACAGAAAAATATGTCATTTGATTAGACTTGATTGCCTGTACTGTTGTGGCAGGTACTGGTAGTAATTCACTGAAGTTTGTGTAATCAAAATTACCTTTTAAGGTATGAGCCAGTGCACAGAGAAAGGTGTTAAAAGTCTACTTATGTATTGCCATAGCTTCCCTCAATTAGCAACAGGGGACTTCATTTCATGCTATGTATATAGGAATTTGATCTCACAACCCATTCATATACATTCAAAGGAACTGTATGTATCGGGCTGAATGCAATTAGAAAACTGATCCTAGAGCATGTGTATATCAGTGGTTGTGCCTACACATTTTCATGTCCTGCTAGAGAATGGATATTGGAGTCCCAGCAGACAGGACAGGTGTATACCTAGTGTGTGTTGTGATTATATTCCTGTGCTAGTCCAATCTCCCAAGCCATCTCCTCCATTGTCCACACCCCAAGAGAGCCCGTCCCCTGCCTCATCACTTGGTACGATGTCTTCCTTAGCCAGAGAAATCAACAATGGCTTCACTACTGCCAGCAGTCTGAGTTACTCCCCCAGTGGCAGAGGTATGGGTGTGGCCACTTCTGGTATGGATATGGGAGAAGTGCTGAGTGGTCAGAAGTTGACAGATGCAATGAAGTCTCACTTCAGTGACAGGGTACCACCTGGACTTGTGGAGACCCCTTACCACAGGAACAAACTAGTGCGCGATGTGAGTCTACAATCAGAGAGGGAGGGTAGTTGGAGCAACATGCAAACTCACACAGGCACACACACACACACACACATATACAGACACGGACAATGGTACAATGACATAGTGTAGTTGCATTGTCCATGTGTTTGTGTGCAAATAGTTATAATGCTATATTTGAGACTTCTCTGCTAGATATGCTCAGCGCGCACACACACACACACACAGACTGGTGAAATAAACAGAATGAAATTGGGTATATGACATCAATGAGCAGGGATGCTATCTATGTGTCTCGACGCACACGTATATGTACACACAGATGAAAGAAGACTTGTTGTCCAAGCTGGAGTTGTTGAGTCCACACCTACCCACCAACACTCTGGATGAACTCATAGATGGGTTGGGGGGCACGCATTGTGTGGCAGAGATGACTGGGAGGCGTGGTCGAGTCGTCAGTCTGCCTGGGGGGAGGATACAATACCAGTTGCGCTCAGAAAATGAAGTCAGCACTGAGATGCTCAACATCAGGGAGAAGCAACGGTTCATGGATGGCGAGAAGGTTTTTGATGACACCTTACCTATAAATCATTGCTCTTATAGTTTGTGTTTTCCCACTTCTATAGAGAATTGCCATTATTTCTGAGGCAGCTAGTTCAGGCATCTCGCTGCAGGCTGATCGCAGAGTCAAAAACAGGAGGAGGCGTGTACATGTGACACTTGAACTTCCATGGAGTGCAGACAAGGCTATTCAGCAGTTTGGTATGTGTGAGTAAGTCTGTTAGTTCTACCGTGTCTTGAATGAAAGTGTACCCCTCCGGCCTCTAATATTCTTAAACATCAAATAACTCTCTGGTGGTTTGACAATAAAAGGTCCAGGTCTAAAGTCATTGAGACAATCCAGTGGCTTTACTTTCCCAATACTCACTCTGTTGTAGTTTGTCTAGCGTCTTGTTGTAGTTTGTCTAATGTCTTGTTGTTGTTGTTGTTGTTGTTTGTCTTTAGGTCGAACTCATCGTTCCAACCAGATCAGTTCACCAGAGTACATCTTCCTCATCTCTGCTCTGTCCGGGGAACAGAGGTTTGCCAGCATTGTGGCCAAGAGACTGGAGAGTCTGGGAGCCCTCACTCACGGAGACAGGAGAGCAACAGAGACCAGAGACCTCTCCAAGTTCAATGTGGACACCAAATATGGAAGACAGGCTCTGGAGACTACACTCAAGTCCATTGTTAGCCAAGAAGACCCGATCATCAAAATGGATGACTACCCACAGAAGTTTTTTGAAGGTAAACCTCATTGATAATGTGATGGTTGTGTAATCTGCTACTAGTGCACTGGGTTCAGTGATTGCCAGTGAGCACTGCAGTGGAGGATGCATGTAAACAGTTCATTGGGTGGGAATTATAAGGTATATGGTAAAGGGTTTATTAATTAGTGTAGCAGATCACATAGGGAGTGGCTAACCAAGCCCCATAGTGTGATAGGTACATGGCCGTCAGTGCAGAACATCACATCACATGATGTGAGGTCAACTCATGACAGTATACGAATTCAACTGAACTATGTGTTGTTCAACTAGTCTGTCGGTATGAACATAGCAGAGTGAACCACCATGTAGTTTTGTTAACCTTAGTACTGCTGTTTGGACGAGAGTTATCTAAATTTATTAGTAGAGGAGTGTGTGTGGATTACTCATCATTATGCATCATAGGTGTATTTAGCAAACACTGAATCAATGGGGTCAAAGTGTATTTACCATTTAAGTGCACTTTAGGGAAATAGCTTACTCTCTCACAGTGGCTCTCTCACTGTCCGTCCACCAGGTGCATTGTTGGGAGATAGACAGTGTAAACATAAGTTCAGGCATTATGTATGCCCTTAGCCTGCTTTACAAGGCCCAAACATCATTCTTACCTATTAGTCGTCAATTTTATACTCTACACGTGTGCTACTAATTGGCGAGCGAGACACTTACAGGGGTAACACAATCGAAAATCGGGGATGTTTATTTGTATATATGTTTGGACGTACATATGTCATTTTGTACTTTGACCCTCGCGTTTTTGTGTTAGTTATGTGGTCGACCCCGTCCCAAATTGCACTAAACAGAATCCTTTGGTTTATCGATCAGTACCCGTATCACCCTAGAAATTGAATTCTTTTGCGGGTGCAGTTAAAACTTGAAAACTTAAGGGACTTCCATTTCTATTCGAGTTAGTGGCGGTGGTAAGTCAATGCGCTATAAGCCGTGCGCAAAAGTATTTACTTGAAAATACATTGTCCACTAGACTACCGCTATGGTAAGTCTGTGTAGGTGCATGTCCAGTTGTGTCAAAGCATTGTGTGTTACAACCACTACTTAGCTAAAGAATATCACAAAGAAAACTTTTAAATAACGTGTATTGTTTTGTTGTTGTTTTTTTCCTTCCAAGCAGTTGCAGAGAGTTGTTACTATGGCACTGAAATCCCTTTACCCTGTATGCTAAATAAAAAACTGGACCTTATTTTCAGTAGCTTCAGTGTTAGAAGTCAAAATCATCATATAAAAATAGTAATAGTCTTTAGGCTCGCTCGCCATTTGTGCTCAAGCACATCACCAGTATACCATATGTACATTAGTGCAAGTCATCGTACAATATGGGGAGAGAGTTCAAGAGCATGCATAAATATTTTCACATGACAAAAGCAAGTGAAATTGCAAGCGTTAAAGTAAAATGTCATCCCCATATCATGCAACGAGTGGATTGGATATTATACATTGGATATTTTTCCAAAACAAAAACAGTTGTCATTCAAAGGTACACTTGCTCAGCCAGTCTTTGATATGATATCAGTTCTACTGTGGTGTGGGTAGACAGCGTATTCAACTAAATCACTACAGACCACAAGAACATGTTATCTCTCTCTCTTAAGGTCTCAATGAAGCTCTTCTCACTTGCTCCCTCTCTCACAATATTGAGAGGCAGCATGCTGTGTTTTGTGTTTAGTTTCGTATCTGTCTGTTGGTAAGTTATTGTTCTTGTGTGTCCAGATTGTTGTGAGGGACTGATAGGAGTGGGAATATTAGTGGACAGGCCTATGGGACCTCCTGTCTTGGACAAGGATGCTGGAACCATGGCTCGCTTCCTCAATCGCATCCTCGGCCTTCCCGTGCAGCTCCAGAACATGCTCTTCTCCTACTTCTCCGACACTCTGTCCAACATCATTCAGCAGGCTCGGCGAAGTGGCCGCTGGGATGGAGGCATCCTGGACTTTGGTAGTGGCGGTGAGCAGGTGGAGATCATCCACACCAGCGAGTATGTGGGGGACGCCGCCTATAACACGGCTACAACACTGCTTCACACAGTGAGTCCCCTCCCACTCACAGTCTAGTCACTACACAGGTCTTTAAATACTTTCAATCTTTTATTTTGGTTATTGAGGGGAGGTTGGGGGAGGGGGGGGGGGGGGGGAGAGAGAGAGAGAGAGAAGAGTTTTAACTCTCCAATGTGCTGCAGGTGCAAGTCGAGCGAGGGCTACCATTTGACGAGGCTCAGGCTAAGTTGGAGACAGACTTGTGTGAGAAAGAAGGATTCTATAAAGCTAAAAAGGTAATTTATAAAGTGTTGTATGAGTGATGATAAGATATTGAATGTGGTGGTTGGGTGGCTATTATTGATCAGGAACGCACCAACAAACTGACAATAGTGCTACTGAAGGCGGCAGACAGCTCTGGGAAGATGTACAGTGTATTCCGACCTAACACTGGCAGGCAAGGCAAAGTGGACAAGTTGACCATTCTCCTGAAGAAGTATGAACCAGCTACTCCGGAAGAGGCTAAGAAATGGTGGTCTGACCAGTATGACTCCTCTCTGGAAACTTGCATCCATGCTTATTGGTGAGTGAGGAAGTGCTCCTCCCCCTAACATGAAGACTGTATCATCTATAGCTAGCATTGAGTATTTTTAATCGTTTGTCTTAAACTAGCTGTGGCAGTTGAGGAGTATATTTAAGTATAAGTTTCCAATAGTGTTACTCCTGGTTGTTGCTACTCTGTGGTGCATTGGCAGGCAAGGGAAATGCAAGAAGTCCATTCCTGGTCAGCAGCAGCAGCTGTGTGATGTGGGGCTGCGCAGGAAGACACACCACGTACTGAGTGGCTCACTACTGGGGGTGTGGTCTCACATAGAGAACGTGTTCACCCGACACTCGTCTCACAGTAGAGTGCAAATTGTCAGAGTTCGAACAGACACCAAAAGATTTGTAGGTGAGAAGCTGATTTACTCTGCAGGAGCTAGAGCTAATGCAGTAACCACGCCCTTGATCCACACTAATTATTGATTTTTATTTGCATGTAGGTATCTTAGTCCCCAAGACTTGCACCACGGACATGAGAGACACTCTGGCCCGCATCGCCCAGCAAGCTGAAGGAACTCCAGACAACCCCATTACCCTATAGCATGAATGCACCATGCCTCTCTCTCTCTCTCTCTCTCTCTCTTGCAGAGACAATACTCTCCTCTCCCCCAGTCACAATCAATGTTGTATGTATTATTATTATTATACACCATATCATTCAATATCTATCCTCTCTGCCCAGCATGATTCACTTCTCACTCATGTCACTGTAAAGGCAAATCTATATTTATTAAGAAGTTTGAAAAAATATAAAGACGTTTAATCTAAAAACGCTTTACCTATCCAGTTGCGCTACTGGATGGAAGACTGTGTAGTATGGCGCGCAGCGCGATAAAAAAAAAGGACTAAGAGAATAGAAGAATGCTAATTGTCTCAATTGGAAATGGTCGTCTAGAGAGGCAGTTACGACCATATAACTGGTACTAAATGCTCCGTCCGCTGCATACTATCGCCATTGGGGGAAATGCACAAATGAAGTCTGTTTTGTACTTGGTTGGAGCCCTGCTTATTGGGACTGTACTTTTGGTATCTGTAGGACTTTATTCAGAGCAGGACAATGGACAAAAGCTGCAGCCTGCAGAAAGGCTGTGGAGACCAGTGCTACCCAGGGACTTGGGTGGCTTTGCCAATGCTACTTTGCAGCTAACTGAAGGTAATAGTTCTATATTACTCTGGATTCTTGCAATGATTTGAGCTAACTTGCAGACCTGCAGAAAAATAACCAAAGATTAGACGTGAACTTCTGGAAAACTCGCCCTTTGCATCAAAAAGTGGCAGCAGACCCCAAGTTTCACCCACTCTCAGTCGCACAGGCAGAAGGGGTGAAGAAATTCCTTTTCTTCACTGGCTATCCTCGTAGTGGACACAGCATTGTGGGCAGCCTCCTGGACGCTCACCCAAACATCATCCTCTCCTATGCATTCTTTCTCTTCAAAGGACTCATGATTCCTTCTGGAAAGAAGAAAAGCATTGAAGGTCTTCTCCATACCAAATCTCTGCTCTACAATACAATGTTTGAAATGAGCTACCACTATTCTCTGGTGTCCAGCGGAAAGTCTGGAAAGGGGTACACTTTAGATGTCCCAGGTATGTGGTCTGGGAAACATAATGGAACTGTTACAGTCATTGGAGATAAATCTGCCACTTCTGCAACTCTGGCATACTCTACAGTGTCCCATGCTAAATTCAAGAAGCAGTACAATCATCTGGCGGGATGTGTGGGTGTCGATCTCGTAGGCATTCATGTTGTCAGAAATCCATTTGACATGATTGCCACCCACACACTCTATGAGATCTTGAACTACTCGTGGAAGAAGCGCAAAAGTAAATCCAAAGCAGTTGTCAGCAGATCAGTCCTGAATGAGGTTGCGGAGTTCTTCTTTCAGAAAGCCAAGGCTGTGAGAGAGATGGTCCCTCTGTGCAACATGAAGGTGATAGAGATCCACAACGAGGATCTCATTCGTTCTCCCAGAGACCAGATGTCAAGACTCTGTCACTTCCTTGAAATAGACTGTAACGAACATTTCTTGACAACTTGCCAAAAGAAAGTTTTCCCAGAAATCTCTCGAACTAGAGACAAGATCTTGTGGCCAGAAGACGTCAAGGAAAATATTTTAAATAGAATGCAAGAATTCTCCTTTTTTAAAGGCTATACATTTAAAGATGATTTTTATAACCCGACATGACTCCTGTAATTACAAGCACTTCAATTATTTCATATTCACTGGAGTTTAGAAAATATAATTAAATTATTGAATTTAAAAAAATTCAGGTGGGTTGTACAATAAATAATAATAAAAATGGAGGTGCTAAATGATGCGGTTGTGCTAAATCTAGTTAATCACTGTCTGAATCATCACTTTCTTCTGGCTCAGGAAGTGGGAATCTCAAAATGGCTGCCACTCCAGAGAGTTGGCCGAGCTCTAATGTGCAAGTGTGTGCATGAACGTGTGAAACTCATCACAATCTCACAAATGTAGTAATATAAAACTGAAGGTACAAAACAAAAAACAAAAAAAATGAGTGACTAATTAATAGGTTAGTGATTGTATGTATAAAATCTGTAACAAGTATTTCATAGAGTAGTAGTAGTGATAGTACTGATATACTACTACGTTGGAACCACCCACTGCATTCTTGAGACAAGAGCTTATAGAGGACTCTATTTAGTTAGGACTCCCCACTACTCCTCAAATAGCAACAGTACAAGCACATTCAGCTAGCCACTACCCGGGTGCTAGCCACTACCCGGGTGCTAGCCACTACAGCTGTGCTACTTTCCCGCGGTCTAAGGTTTCAAACCTATACTACTAACCCCCTAGCTAGAGGCTGGACCCAGTAGTATTGACATCATTTATATATAGAACTTACAAATGCACAGAACTCCTTAAAGATGGAGTATGATATAAAATATAGAGCAAGGGTGAAGATATTTAGAAAGTCCTAGAAGTTGAGGTAGGAAACGGCAAGCACCTGGGTGATGGCTAGCACCCGGGTAGTGGCTAGCACCCGGGTAGTGGCTAGCACATGGGTGATGGCTAGCACCCGGGTAGTGGCTAGCACCCGGGTAGTGGCTAGCATCTGGGGACTCTGGCAATGAGCTCAGACGCAGTAAACTTAACAAAAACTCACATAGGCCTAGGTCTTGTGGTTGAGCCAAACTGTCTAGCAATAGTAACTACTACTACTACTACTGATATTACTACTACTACTACTACTGCTGCTACTACTACTACTACTACTACTATTACTACTACTACTACTACTATTACAACAACAACTACTACTACTCAGTGACACTTACGTTCTCCAGATATGTGGAGGCTAGAGAATATTCTGACAGAACCTCCATTGTCCTTCACTGCTTCCACTAACTGAACATACTTCTTACGAGTTGGGACATCGGCAGATCTACACCCATACCCACCCACACACACATGCAAACACATTACTTGGACCAACAAGAAGAGCAGGAATATCTTTAACTAACACAGGTTATTAGATGAAATCTTAAACTATTACAAATTGCTATTGAAGGACCAGAACTAGACAATCATGATTTTGAAGAATTGTTTGCCATTTTAAAAGAAGCTAGTAGTATTTATTTATAAAAAAATTTCAGTCAGGGTAAAAAAAATTTGGGGGGGGGGGGGGGAAATAATCCCAGGGCTCCCATAGTCTGTATGAAACTCTGATTATTATCTCTATGATTGACTTATAGTGTCTCCAATTGATTTGTTAGCTTGTGCTATTTCCTACATTGTAAATCACTGCACAGCCAGAGAGAACTATCACGATTAGGTCCCACAGGTTCTAAGTAACGCCCTTTCTCTCTCTACTGTCGGGACACTACAGACTAGAAATTTCAAAGCCGTAAAACAGAAGGTCCTCGAGGTAACGCGTGAAACTAGCAGACTTTACTTAGGGCAATATTTGGCGCCATATCTACTGATTCTACTTTTTTTTAATGTTTTTATTATTAGTTTAGTCTGTTTAATTAGATTAGTCCTCCAAGTCAGTATGTAAACTCTTAACATGTCACATGATTCTCTTAACATGTCACATGATTCTCTTAACATGTCACATGATTCTCTTAACATGTCACATGATTCTCTTAACATGTCACATGATTCTCTTAACATGTCACATGATTCTCTTAACATGTCACACGATTCTCTTAACATGTCACATGATTCTCTTAATAAGTAGATAAACTTGTACAGCAAACCACTTTCCCAAACAAAAAACAAAAAAAACAACAAAAAAAACCCCCATTGAGTAACTGAGCATAACTGAGGATACTACATTATCCACACTTCACTACTTCTACATCCACTGGATCCTGATACCTGGACCCTGATACCTGGACCCTGATACCTGGACCCTGATACCCGGACCCTGATACCCGGACCCTGATACCTGGACCCTGATACCTGACCCTGATACCCGGACCCTGATACCTGGACCCTGATACCCGGACCCTGATACCCGGACCCTGATACCCGGACCCTGATACCCGGACCCTGATACCCGGACCCTGATACCCGGACCCTGATACCCGGACCCTGATACCTGGACCCTGATACCTGGACCCTGATACCTGGACCCTGATACCTGGACCATGATACCTGGACCCTGATACCTGGACCCTGATACCTGACCCTGATACCCGGACCCTGATACCTGGACACCTGATACCCTGTACCATGACCTGGGACCGGACCCTTATACCCGGACCCGATACCTGACCCTGATACCTGGACTGATACCTGGACCCTGATACCTGGACCCTTATACCTGGACCCTGATCCCTGGACCCTGATACCTGGACCCTGATACCTGGACCCTGGACCCTGATCCTGGACCCTGATACCTGTACCCTTACCTGGAACAACTCGGACCCTGATACCTGGATCATGTACCTTACCTGAACAACTCGTCTGTCACCAGCAGTGTTTCTATGGCATGTGACTGGTTGGCATGTTGCACATGCTTAATCCTACATGACACACCCAGCACGCACACACAAACAAACTCACATACATGTACAAGACATCACTGGACCGCCCACAGAGAGAGCAGGAGCTCTCAATTCACTCATACCCATTAATTGTCATCTCATCTCCAACCAGCACCAACTCCACCCCTTCCACCACCCACCCATCTCCCTCCACACTCACCAGCCCCACCCACCCACTCACCCATAGTAGGCTCTGGTAGGCTCCACCTGTAACATGTGATAGAAGCTCTCCAGAGCTCTCACCTCCCCAGCTGCCTGGACATCATCACAGGGCAACACTCATTATGAAGCCACACCCCTACACCAAGAGGTCTCACCTTGGTGTCCGCCAGTTTTGTCGTCACAGCTGGATCAGACAAGACTTCTCTCAGAGCTTGCTTGTGTCCAGAAGACGAGTGGACCAGCAGGAACTTGGACTTGTTCTCTGTGAGAACTTTGATGTCCTGTTTCACTGCCTCACTATACAGATACTCGTAGAACTGGTCCTATAAAACACACACACACACACACAAACATTTCATGTTCATAGTATTTAACAGGTATCATACTTTATGAATTCTTTACCAATCAACGACAAGGCCACGCCCACCACCCCCACACTCATAAATATGCAGGTACAAAGCAAGGTCAATTAATTAATAATTTGTCATTCTTTACCAATCAACGACAAGGCCACGCCCACCACCCCCACACTCATAAATATGCAGGTACAAAGCAAGGTCAATTAATTAATAATTTGTCATTAATGAACTAGCCCTAATCACTTCTAACCGGACTCTTCATTAAGTCTCGTTACTAAGGAAGTGACATCATAGGTTACAGTAAACAAATAGGATTAGGCATTACCATAGCAACCCCACCACGTGAGAGCCCTCAAGTTCCCAACAAGATGAACCCACCCACTCACCCACTACATGTAATCTGTAGGATGTTTAAAACGGTTGACTTCTTCACCTCCTAGGAGGCGAGAAAGAATATAATATTCACTGCAAATTGAACAATCTGATTGGACAGTTTGAACGTACCATGGCACAGCAGTAGCAATTACAACTATAGCACTTTTATTTGGGGAAGTTAGGAGGTGGAGCCTGTCGAGACGAGTAGTGGGTTTGTAAAGATGTCACATAAACAAGGACCCCAATTACCCTCTTTCCAGGCTTTCCAAAACCTAGAGCAAACTCTGTGTGTACCATAAACTAATTGCACACCAGAGGGTCATACTCATGCACTCTCACCCCACGCTGCACTGTAATGAGTTTGATGTTATTTATTAAGTGTGTAAGATCCAGAAGATAAACAACACAAGCCAGCAAGATAAACATTAGAGCAACCACCACACCACTCGCTGGCTGGCTGTCAACACTAAAAGTCCACCAGCAACAACACTCACACTTACCTTAACAAACCCTGGACTGGCCACCAAGATGCACTTCACAACTATACCAAAACACAAACACACAAAACAAACTGTTGACTCATTGCACTTTCAATACCTAACAACCAACACACACACACACTCATTTCCACGCTCGATGTGTATGTGTGTGCGTTTGATAACTTAACCACATGTGCAGCTTATCTCACAGACTCACACAAACACCTCCACACACTACATGCACATGTTATCTCACAGACTCACACAAACACCTCCACACACTACATGCACATGTTATCTCACAGACTCACACAAACACCTCCACACACTACATGCACATGTTATCTCACAGACTCACACAAACACCTCCACACACTACATGCACATGTTATCTCACAGACTCACACAAACACCTCCACACACTACATGCACATGTTATCTCACAGACTCACACAAACACCTCCACACACTACATGCACATGTTATCTCACAGACTCACACAAACACCTCCACACACTACATGCACATGTTATCTCACAGACTCACACAAACACCTCCACACACCTACAATCACATGTTACTCACAGACCACACAACAACCTCCACACACTACATGCACATGTTATCTCACAGACTCACACATGTACATGTATTACCTTCAAAGCGAACATGCCTCAGCAATGCCTGCATTAGAGTGTCATAGAACTTGTTCAACCCCTACAAGCATACAAACAAACATACAAACACATGCATGCAGGCCTACTACATAACCACCTACTGAACTGTAATGGCTAGAGGCTCTCACTTCCTACCTCCCTCACTCACTCCCTACCTCCCTCCCTCCCTCCCTCCCTACCTCACTCCCTCCCTACCTCACTCACTCACTCACTCCCTCACTCACTCACTCAATCACTCACTCAATCACTCCCTCACTCACTCACTCAATCACTCACTCAATCACTCCCTCACTCACTCAATCACTCGCTCACTCAATCACTCACTCACTCACTCGATCACTCACTCACTCACTCACTCACTCAATCACTCACTCACTCAATCACTCCCTCACTCACTCACTCACTCACTCACTCAATCAATCACTCACTCAATCACTCCCTCACTCACTCCCTACCCTACCTCAATCACGCGACGTCACGAACTCACTACCTACATCCATCCCCTTACATCCCCTCCCTCCCTCCCTCCCTACCTCACTCCCTCCCTACCTCACTCACTCGCTCACTCCCTCCCTCCCTCCCTCCCTACCTCCCTCCCTCACTCCCTCACCTTCTCGTGGAGACTACAGGAACCTCTTCTCTTGCGAGGAATGTTCATTTCTATTCTAGCTCTTGTGATGGTCATACAGTCAGTCACCACACAGATCTGGGCCAAACCTAGCACACACACACACACACACACAGGAGGGAGGGAGATATACTTGTTGTGACAGAGGCAAGAAGACGGGTGACAACCCTTACCTTCTTGCATGATCACAGCTGCTACATCTGCTGTTCTTGTAGGATCTGTGGCTACTTCTACAACAAATAAATATGTGATTAGCTCATGCAGACTCCACAATACCACACCTTACCGAGTCTGTCCAAGGAAAAGTAGTCCCAGAATGACTTTGCCAGAGTGAATTTTTGATTGAGTTGAAGATCAATAGTATGATAGGCACCCATCTGCACACACACACACACACACACACACACAAGTGCTATTTCTGGTAAAGTGTCACTGTATTATATGCTTATGTATCAGTAACGACAATGACAGTGACTGACGACAGTGTGTATTGATACATGAGACGAACAGAGTTGGTAAAGTATTGTTATTGCCTGAAAGGAGGAAATTACTTGACAAGATAATAAAAAGTGGCAGGAAAAAAACAACAACTTCATCTCATGTTGGAACCTGCGACCACGGAATACGGAGTGCACCCACCATTAAACTGTTGGGACCTAACAGCTTAGAATAGCTTGAAGTGCCTTATTAACCTATTGTATCCTATAAGCACTGAACACGGGATCACTGAACTGAGTTGGGAGAGAGTGTTCATCTACAGTAGCTAACCACAATGGGTATAAGAGAGGCAGAGAAGCAGGAGAATGCAAGGCTCAATAAAAATAGAAGCAGGTGAGAAAAAGCTGACTGATGAAACTACTTCAATGAAGAAGTGGAAGAAAATACACAGACAGGAAGGAGATACTGGGGAGCAGGAGAGGTAGACAGAGGAGGAGGGAATCCATGAGTTGAAAACAGGAATAAAAAACAGGGCCGGGATGGCTGAGGAAAAAAAAAGAGAGCAGGAGAAGTAAGCCATGGATAAAATTACTTAATGCTACTGCACTCCTAATTTGCACAAGTGAGTACGTCAGGCGCCACTGTGTGGTGGTGGGTACGTCAGGCGCCACTGTGTGGTGGTGGGTGCTTGCTAGTCATTTCGTAATCCAAAATTGAATGCAACCTCTTACCTTACCTGCTGCGCCAGCACACACGGGTAATTAAGTTTCAAATGACAGACAGGAATTCTCTTCAAGCAAACAGCGAGAGATGATATCATGAGCTGAGACCAGTTAACACATGGCAGGAATAGTTACTATGACAATTAAATTCATCAATAATATTCTCAGAGTTGTAAGAGTGCCAAGTCCCAAATGCTGATATAACATTTCACAGTTTCCTATCTAATTAAACAGTGCCTGAAACACCCACGATACTTAATGGAGAAATTAATTTACTAATTAGTAGTACATCAAACACATACTTAATTAGCTAGCAAGACTCCCTAGCAACTAGGCAAACAGTTATTAGCAAAGAGTTCATGAAAGAAAGAAAATGAAGGGGAAAAAAAAAAGAGCAATGTGTGTTCCTTTTATTCTCTGGGTTACCCCATCAGTCAGCGTGTGGTACAGAGCACCATCCATTCATCTACTGAAACTATGTAAATCAGTCTTCATTTCATTCTACCGGTGAATCCCTGGGCCTCAAGGAGGTCCTGGCTCCAACATAATGGCTACTAAAATCCTGGACCAGGGTCCTAGTTCCACACAAGTGACTGCAAAGGTCCTGGACCAGGGTCCTAGTTCCACACAAGTGACTGCAAAGGTCCTGGACCAGGGTCCTAGTTCCACACAAGTGACTGCAAAGGTCCTGGACCAGGGTCCTAGTTCCACACAAGTGACTGCAAAGGTCGTGGACCAGGGTCCTAGTTCCACACAAGTGACTGCAAAGGTCGTGGACCAGGGTCCTAGTTCCACACAAGTGACTGCAAAGGTCCTGGACCAGGGTCCTAGTTCCACACAAGTGACTGCAAAGGTCCTGGACCAGGGTCCTAGTTCCACACAAGTGACTGCAAAGGTCCTGGACCAGGGTCCTAGTTCCACACAAGTGACTGCAAAGGTCCTGGACCAGGGTCCTAGTTCCACACAAGTGACTGCAAAGGTCCTGGACCAGGGTCCTAGTTCCACACAAGTGACTGCAAAGGTCCTGGACAGGGTCCTAGTTCCACACAAGTGACTGCAAAGGTCCTGGACCAGGGTCCTAGTTCCACACAAGTGACTGCAAAGGTCCTGGACCAGGGTCCTAGTTCCACACAAGTGACTGCAAAGGTCCTGGACGAGGGTCCTAGTTCCACACAAGTGACTGCAAAGGTCCTGGACGAGGGTCCTAGTTCCACACAAGTGACTGCAAAGGTCCTGGACCAGGGTCCTAGTTCCACACAAGTGACTGCAAAGGTCCTGGACCAGGGTCCTAGTTCCACACAAGTGACTGCAAAGGTCCTGGACCAGGGTCCTAGTTCCACACAAGTGACTGCAAAGGTCCTGGACCAGGGTCTTAGTTCCACACAAGTGACTGCAAAGGTCCTGGATCAGGGTCCTAGTTCCACACAAGTGACTGCAAAGGTCCTGGAGTTGGGTCCCTGCCTCACACAAACAGGAGCTAGCATGTTTTATCCCCACACGTCTTGTCCCACACGTCTTGTCCCACACGTCTTGTCCCACGTGTCTTGTCCCACACGTCTTGTCCCACACGTCTTGTCCCACACGTCTTGTCCCACGTGTCTTATTGTACATGCCTCACATTTTCTCTACCATACCTACCTTCACATATTGATTCTCTTGTATGTTGCGACCCTTGACCCTGAGTTCACAGGAGGACGTATCAAACTCGATGTTCTCCACGGAGATGGTGAGAACAGTGCGCACTCTGTTGGCTGTACTGGAGCCTGTGGCGGACTCATCTTTCACCTTCCTAATGGTCGTCGACTTCACACTGTCTCCCACAGCAACCAGGTTGTACGCATGCCACATGTCCTCGGGCTCTTCCGGAATGAAGACAACTTGCCTGATATCACACAGAAGGAGAGGAAGAGAGAGAGGGAGAGATGAAGAGAAGGGGTGGATAGGTAAGGGTTACTACATTATTACCATCACTTCTTTGTATTCTTTCTAGTAAAAATAAATTGGCACATAACCTCCTTCTCTCCCCTCCCTCCCTCCCTCTCCCCTCCCTCCCTGGATTAGACTTCAGTCAACACCAGCTGTGAACAAGTAGATGGATGGCTATTAAAATACAGCTGACTTTTAGATCACTTATTTCATTAGATTAAGTACTTATCAATAAGTGAATTAATGAGGTCAGCCAACCATGACCCCAGGAATGGGTGCAGCTGGACCAGGACCCACTCCAAGCCCTACAACATGTCTCCTCTCAGGGCAACACACTCACACCTCTCACAGAGGCAGACTGGGAGTTCTTCACTATTACATCATGCTGATAGTGTTTAGGTAACCTCCTCATTCTGGTTGCTAGGACTGGTTGTTAGGACAGGGTGTGTGACAGAAGAGCTGGCAGTATTATGTCACTCCATGTACAAGACTCAATGTGTTACTCTGTGTTACACAACCACCAGGTGTGTTACTCTGTGTTACACAACCACCAGGTGTGTTACTCTATGTTACACAACCACCATGGAGATAGGACCTGACATCAATATGGAGATCTATACCTGCAAGCTAGAAACAATACATAATTAAAAATTTCTCTAGTGAAATAGCAAACTCTCAGAGGACCCATCTAAATTACCAACTCTCCTCGTTGTTTCTGGCTATTCCTGATTTTCATTTAAATATTGTCAGTTTAGGAAGTTTTTAATGATAGAAAATGGTGTTCATCCCTCCTCTAGTGGGAGTGTCACTCTGAAGGGTGTTCATCCCTCCTCTAGTGGCAGTGAAATATAGTTTATATAGGCTACTTGGCATTGTTCATTAGTGGGCGTGGTCAATACGAGTTTGTTTATTTGTTTACAATAATACAGTTTTGTGATTATATTGAGTGTTTTGCTGCTTGTGAGAGGAAATGCAGTAGTCCAGTTCCTAATGTAAGTGCCTCATCATGTGTAGTATCTCACAAAGGCTATGTAAGGCAAAGATACAAAACTATTTGTTTTTACACTGACTAATAAATCAGACAGAAACTGCCTACTAGTTCAGGATTCTCACAGACGTGGGGGGTAGAAAATTTAGAAGTAGGAAAGATTGCAAGTGGGATCAACCAATAAATGACTTAAAATAATAATTGCAACAAAAAAAATGAAGGTCCTTGTTCAAGATGTCTTGCTCAAAACATCCACACTGGGTCCATGTAATCTGCACTGCGCACGCAGTGTCTATTGGACCAGCAACCACTGAGCCCAACCAACAAAGCCCAGTGTGTCAAGGAAGACTTATACAGAATCAAATTTTTATATTTACTGCACTGATAAATAAGCCAAAGAAATGGCAACTTAATTAAAAAAATTATTGACTCTCTGCATATTTAATCCACACCAACCATCTGACTCCAGCTCACTGTTTATAATCCACACCAACCATCTGACTCCAGCTCACTGTTTATAATCCACACCAACCATCTGACTCCAGCTCACTGTTTATAATCCACACCAACCATCTGACTCCAGCTCACTGTTTATAAAGTATAAAATGTTGACAGACCATCTTTTAGCTTCAGTTTCAACTAGTAATGAAAATTTAGCAAAAACAACAAAACAAACAAACACACACACATCCAAGGTGAGAGATAGAGCATGTAGCTTGCTCACACAGCTGCACTCCTACATCCTATATTATTAAGTTAACGAAACAAAACATATCCTTACAAAGAAAGGTGTTATTGGTAAAGGGTCACAACTATATGGTAGTGTATTAGGTAAGGTGTCTTCAAATGCCCTTGTCTATAGGCACTCTGTGGATAACAATTATAGTGTGAAAACAAGTCCAAGGAGGAAGGAACAGCACACGTATATTTGGGGGGCTGATGTGGGGGGAGGAGAGAAAGAATATATTTTTTATGCAAATTTTCTCATTCTAATCCTTCTTGAAGTCCTCTTCAGGTTAGTTGACCCTTGAAGAGGACTTCGGCAAGAAGTCGAAACATCAGGTTAAGTTTTAACTAATATAATAATTATTGGCTGTTAGAGCGAGAAAATTTGCTATTATAATTATTTCAGCCGAGAATGACTGAATCATTGCCATTATATCATCATCAATGAAAACTAGAGCAAGAATGGATTGTGACATCAGCTGAAACAGTATTTGAGTTGAAACATGGAGGCAACAACACTTGTAGTGCTACATATACCCAGGCTTCATACAGGATGTGTGTTCTAGGGAAGGGGGCGGGTGGGGGATTTTGAATATATAGACCAAATCCTCAATTGTTATGTTTGTATGCAAAGAAATTAATCGACATATAACACAAAGAAAGTGTGCTATCTTAAAGAACAGATAGTATGAAATCAAAGTCACTGGAGAAGCATCATGGCTCTAAGAGGTCCTAGAAAACTAAAGTTGTGCAGCCTCCATTAGAATATATTTTTACAATTTTTTATACACTCAAGCGATAAGTAATCGCTACTACACTCTCAACAGTCTTCATAAAAACATAGTCTGAAACTGGTTAACAGAAAGGAACTTGGCAGGATGATGAGAGTTACTATCACAACTAAAAGAAAAGGATTTTACTGAATTATTAGACAGAATAGTAAAGGATCACATGTAGCATCTGCGCTATATAGTTGCTTGTTTCAAGTAATTAAATGGGTAATTTTGGGGGGAGAGGATATTCACTGGGGGTCCTCCCCTCAATAAAACTCTGCCATTTCTCCAGTAAAATGATCCAGAAGTCAATTAGCAGACAGCAACTTGAACAATTTAAAGAAAATGGCACATCACTGGATTGGAAATCTTATAAAGGAATAATAAAAGACCCAAACAATACCTCTTTCTTTGCTCTTCTTTTTTCCTTAGCGCACGCATAGCTAGTTATCAGTATTTCTGTGATAACTGAGAGTACTTTAAGATTGGATGGGAATACAATAATGAAGTTGGAGGGGAGAAATGGGAACTAACTCCAGCTAGAGGGAATATAACACTTACTTTAGAGGGCTACAGTGGGAACCTATTCTTGGGTAAGGGGACATCATCACAATAACTCCAGCTAAAGGGAAAACAAAATTTAGTTTAGAGGGCATAAGTTTAGCTATGGTGGGAACTTTTTCTTGGGAATGGGATATCCCCTCCCCCTTCCCATCTCTGTATTAAACCCTGGTGAGGACTTTCTTTCCAGACATTATTTCTGATCACGTTTAGCTTGGCAGTTGGTAAGGGACGCAGGCACTTTTGATTAAATATCAAAGGGAGGAGCTTGGACAGTAAAGCTCATCCTGCATACCATTGTTCCTTCTGATGATGCTCCTTATGTTCATGCCAGCAATGAATCGCTTGCTATTAGCTTACTCCTGTAGCTTGTCAAAGGTAAACACCAACTCCACTGTTGCTCGAGTAAAACTGTGCTGGTAATTTCAGCCACACACAGCAATATTTAGCCATAGACGCTTGCATGTGTGCATAGCTATGTCCTGCTGTTAGGGATCTTTTCCTTCCTCTATGAAGTGCTAAAAGTTCACACCTGGTGCTTCAGTGAATCAAGAAACTTATTAGCTGAAAAATGTGTCCATGGGTGATAGCCAGGATCCTGCATTATGGGCGATACGACCCTGCATTTTCATACCATATTGAACCCACCCACCCCTTCCTTTACACATGTCATGTCATTGCTATAATCTGCACCAGTAACATCTGTCAATATTAATAAAGGCCTAATATCAAGAGTTAATATGTAACCTCTTATATTTAACTCTAACTAAACCAATGTCGCCAACCAGAAACCACAATTGCCTGTTCAGTCAGCTGTGGTGACCAAGTAGCTAACCCAAAATAGACAAAATTATGAAAAAACTGAAATGTTCTGCCTTTTAACTTACCCGGTACCATTCTTGTCTATATCTCTATGAACAAGTCTCATCTCAGCCACTCCATTTCATAGAATAAATTCGCCCCCAACAACTAAAAAAGAAGTAACCCTTGCTACAGTCTCGCGTTTCTTGACCGCATGAAGCACCGCCCTTTCAGACCATCTTTGGCGGTACTTTACCGTTTACCATTCATTCAAAGGTCATAATGTGCAGTAGTCACAAATTTGCTCTGCGGGTTACCTCCCATCCCATAGTAAGAAAATTTTCAAATGGCGTCTAGTTTACCTGCTGAAGGAGACAAGTAATAAATAAAAGTCAAGCTAACTCTATCCGCAATATATATATTTTTTGCCCTGCAGTTTCAAGGGCGTCATTATCAGACCGCAGCATTATGAGGGATTGTCCAGGGAGCAATTTAAGGAGAGATTAGCAGGTACCACACAAACTTACTTCCACGTAGTGGACTCTCACTGGTTCTTTCAGCCCAGACTGAACGATTTTAATTTGGCCAACAGGAAGATGCAGTTGTAATAGTTGCAGGCATTGGGTGGTTAGCAACAATAAACAGTACTGTTTATGGTTGTACACCAGTACTGGCCTAGTGCCATGCTATGTACAATACTAGGATACAAGCTGTGTGTGTGTGTGTGTGTGTGTGCAATCCTTGTTGACGACTCAGTTTCTTTGGAGTCCTGGAAGAGAGATGGGAGGAGGGGTGTGTGGCTGTCTATCCCTCTCATGCAGGCTGAGCTCATCTCAGTTGCAGCGGAGGTTAGCTGTTGGAACTTGTTGCATCGGATAATAATGATGTTTGTATGAACCTTCCTAGCTGGGTTTCAAGTTTCACCACTCCAAACCTGAAATGGTTACTATGACAACGTGGCTGTCTGCTGAGGAGAACACCTTGCCCAACTATGCTACCCATAACATTGGTGAGTAGACCACACCCACACTATTGTTCACAGTAGATCACACCCACACGATTGTTCGCAGTAGACCACACCCACACTATTGTTCACAGTAGTTGTTGTCATGTTATGAATGGTAAGGTGTGGCCGGATTTGTGGTGAATGACAAGAATGAAGTGTTACTGATACAAGAAAAATGGCAGAAGGACATCAATATTAGCCACTGGAAGCTTCCTGGAGGATGTGCCGAACAAGGTGAGATATTACCTAGGAGACTCTAGCATAGTTTCCAACTGTCCATAACAAAAAGCTGGAAAAGACCACACCCATCAATATGCCTTATTAAAAAAATACAATAAAATAAAAAAAGTAATTTTTAAAGTGATAACAATGCTGAGACAGTGCAATAACGTTTAAATGATCGTCAATATTTAAGGAAGGTTCTACCGAGTTGAAACAAATGAATTACATATTTGTGATATCATTACCACTACAAGAAGTTTCTATATTAAAATTATAGTATTTAAGCTGCATAGTGACATTGTATTGCAAATAAACTGGGCCATGCACGACTGCTAGGGGAAGGGCTATGTGGGGGAATTCCATGAATGTGCGGGATCCAGGAATTGCCAAGAAGGTTGGTAGCTATGCTGTTGTCTTGGTTGTCTTCTTGTAGCTGACCTTACTGGCATTATTTTCAGATGATAGATACGTTTAAATTTGGCTGATATAATTTAGACATGTTGTTTCAGGTGAGGACTTGTGGCAGACTGCTATTAGAGAGACGTTTGAGGAGACAGGTATCAGGACGGAGTTTGTGGGCATGTTTGCATTCCGTCACATGCATGCTTACAAATGGGGCATCGACGACATGTACTTTGCCTGCCTTCTGCATCCCTTGAGCACAGTCACTAATCCGGACTACTCTGAAGTGTCAGCAGTGAGGTGGAGAAATGTGAGGACTTGTGTTCACCAGACATGCACATGTGTTGACTCGTGTATTGACCAGACATGCACATGTGTTGACTTGTGAATTGACCAGGCATGCACATGTGTTGACTGGGAATGCACATGTGTTGACTCGTGTGTTGACTGGGAATGCACATGTGTTGACCAGGCATGCACATGTGTTGACTTGTGAATTGACCAGGCATGCACATGTGTTGACTTGTGAATTGACCAGGCATGCACATGTGTTGACTGGGAATGCACATGTGTTGACTCGTGTGTTGACTGGGAGTGTACATGTGTTGACCAGGCATGCACATGTGTTGACTCGTGTGTTGACTGGGAATGCACATGTGTTGACTCATGTGTTGACCAGGCATGCACATGTGATGCACATGTATTGATAGGTGGAGGAATATGCTGCTGATTCCTCGACATTCTCATCCAACCGGTGGATAGCCAGGTGCTATCTTGAGGCAGTGAGGAAGGGAGAGTTAATTCAACCAAGACGATACCCACACTTTCTGCCACAGAAACCTCCCATGGCCTTCTACTGCATCACTGAGTGTGACACCACACAGCTCTGTGATCTCTCTGTCAGTCCGTGGTCCAAAGAAGAAAAAGATCGTGCTGATAAGTTTGCAGAGAAGCTCTTACAGAAGCCTAAAATTTGATGATTTCATTCTGCACTGGGACCTCATGCTAATTGCAATATTTTTTACCCATTTTTCTATTTACAATACAATTTTTTTATTATATTTATATAGTAATAAACTTATATGAAATTCTAAAAATTGAAATGAAGAGAACCATTTTGTCAAAGTGCAGTTTGATGTAAAAAAGAGTTCCTGTAAGTCAGAAATAAGAAAAGACAAGAAGTAAATGCAAGGATTAAAAATAGAGTGTTCTAGTGAGTGTGTGTTATGCTGCAAGCCATGGATGACTGTCAATGACTAGCTGACTTCTCTCTCCATAGTCGTACTCCAGCTCCTCCCCTACTCTGATGTCTCTGCTAGCCGTGAGACAGAGTCGAGGCTGCCCGTTCACTTCCACAACTCGAGGCTTGACATTAGGGCTAGTCCTGGAATGGTTTAGAAGACGACCTTTCCTTCCTGATTCTTGCGTGGCATCCACACTGATATCACGCACACACACACAGCATAGAGTTTATGTGGAGTTCTCATCCTCAAATACTGTTATTACACTACTGCTCCACCCACCCCACTCAATACTGTACCCTATGGCTCTTTTAGTGAGTGAATGAGACAGTATAGAGTGAATAACTTAAAACAGGCGTATGCTCTTTTCTACTTTCAGTGCAGGGAAACTGACTCCTTGTGGTTGAATAGTCATGCTAGCTGCTAGCCTTTTTGAGTTTGTAATCACACATGGCTGCTACACCAAACCACCCCCTTTTGATGTTTTGGGGGGCTATAGCCCCCCAAACATAGCTACTATGGGTTAATTTGACAATATTAATATGATAAACCAATACAAATGGGTGGAGTCTTCCAGGAATACCCACCGACAATTGGCAGCAAGCTGGACAGTTATGCCAAAGGAAACCAATGTATTAGTTTTTTATGAGTCACAAAAAGTGATCGAGAACACTTTACCAGAAAAATTAGTCGCTCGTTTTGTTTGGCTATATCTAGTTAGTTAAAACACAGAAATTAGGTGCTAGAACAAAAAGCAGTAGTTAATTAGTTGCTAAGTCATATACATCCTATACATTGCATTAGCTTGGAAATGGAGCCATCTAAATCATCCTCAAGGGAATAGACTACTTGGCTTAAAGTTTGAGTTAGCTCAGCAGCTACTTTCATTTTAGAAGTTCTAGAATATACACCAAAATATGATGTAGGATTATACTATAGCTATTTAAATATGATGTAGGATTATACTATAGCTATTTAAATATGATGTAGGATTATACTATAGCTATTTAAATATGATGTAGGATTATACTATAGCTATTTAAATATGATGTAGGATTATACTATAGCTATTTAAATATGATGTAGGATTATACTATAGCTATTTAAATATGTAGGATTATACTATAGCTATTTAAATATGATGTAGGATTATACTATAGCTATTTAAATATGATGTAGGATTATACTAAAGCTATTTAATTTTGCTTTGAAGAACACTGTTGAACATAGCAGTACCTGACTTACCACCACTTGATGCCTTTGTGCTCAAAGAAGAACATGTAAGATCCAATGGAGTGATCTTTGCTGTAGGCTTCTTCTCTCTTCACTGCTTCTTTGTGACAGACATA
>WLWD01004123.1_pt1 | contig 39756 bp, 33 predicted proteins | sample 6712731 | NCBI WGS metagenome assembly WLWD01 (sample SAMN12718690, study PRJNA576275) | sponge metagenome | isolation source: marine sponge | host: Mycale hentscheli | place: New Zealand: South Island, Marlborough, Capsize Point | collected 2014-11-01
GCACTGCAAAAATTCAAGTTAAGTTCCATAGTCTTCACTGCACCGGCGTTTAAAAATAATGATAATTGATTGTGTAATGTATTTGCAGCGATTTCATGGGCCACACAGGAGTGTAGTGTCTGGTACTAGCAGGCATATAGGTCTGACACTACTCGTAAAGCAGTTTAGTGCAGGGTTTCATACAGAGGTAAGGGCACCCTAAAATCCCCCCCCCCTTAGAATTTTGGAAGTTAATAATAATATAGTACAATAGCTAAAATTGAATTTTACAAGTACTAAGATTATACAATCATGTATGTGACCAAACACTGCTTAGTGTGAAGTGTATTATATTTTTTATATAGGCATGTGCATCAAAGTAGTGTGGGTTTTCAAAATAGGTGTTGGTTAGCAGCGTGGCTCATCTGTCACTCTTAGGTACCTTGGTAGGAATCTTCTGCTCACTTGGTTTTGTCCAGTCCACTACTATGCAGTTCTTCCTGGGGTAGAAATACGGAAATCCTGAATGAAAGACTTCACTTCAGAGTAAAATTTAGCTACGATTTACGACAAGCACGAGGCAAATTTCCAACGTTAAAAAAAAGGCATAAAATATATGGAAAGTCAATGGGAATAGCGTACTCATACTTCTATTGCCAGAATTGGCTCTCTTTTTTTATGGAAAAAGATCTGACAAGGTACACCAAAGCTCTCTCTCTCTGTGTGTTACTAGTTGAGCTGGATACACCGAGTTGTTTTTAAGAAGGCCCACACTCTTTACTCTGCCATGAAGGGTCTGGTTGGTGATTATGACCTTTAGAGAACGTTTTAATTTGTGCTACCATATACAAGTTCGTAAAAAAAATACCTTTTCTGGATATTCTCTCTGAGTTTGCTAAGCAAGGATTTAAGTTCCTTTAAATTGTCCTCCTTCTTCTCCACGTCAAGACTAATTCTACCAACCAAATCCTGCACACCAAAAGGCCAGAGAGGTCAAGTTTTATTAACAGGCACGTCTAATACCTGCAGGTCTTTATCGCTCAATGAATCCTCCATCACCGAGCACCTCTACGCCGTAGTATCCAGGTAGGTATTTTTCAGCCAGAATCTTTGAATTCGAAACAACCGCCCAATTGGGTAAGGAATGGTTTTAGCGCGAGGATTTACAAACTCCGCTTTTCGCGAAATTAATGTTCATAATTTCTTTCTCAGCCTTCTTTTACTCATTAGATTGTATTCTCTCTCTTTCACAGGCTTTTTAAACAATACAGAATTAAAAAATATTTGGTCGACACCTGTCCTGGATTCGATTCCCTGGTGGCTGACCAAATATTTTTTATTCTGCTTTAAAAAGAATACATCTAATGAGTATAAGAAAACTCAGAAAGAAATTATGAAATGGTAAATTAGTGGAGTAAAATTTTTTTTAACGTACAAAGAATCTTTAAAAATTTTCGTTGGTCTGTTGAGAGTGAGACTGTAGCATAGCAATACCCCTTAGCAGTATAAATACGGAATTGGAGTGTTTGTTTGCCGGCTGGTTGTCGTAGCTCAGTGTCATAAAGCAAGCGGTCCTGGGTTCGATTCCCAGGTGGCCACCAAAGTATGGTTCCCCATGAATCCAGGGGAATTACACGAAACGATGTACAAGCTTCTACCAGACCCTCTTTCCTTCCCCCCGCGCGAGCGGATAAAGGGGTCGGCCACGCTAGACTAGATTCTAGCTTGGGGGAGTTTTATATTGAAGCAAATATACCTACTTTATCTCATCATGAGATCAACTAAATAAGCCAAGTTTCCTTAGTATGATACTTTCTTGAGGACCTGTACCCTGTAACATACTTAGTCTGGCAAAGCCAGACCCAAGTAACGCGCGAAGGTTGGCTACGCGAAACTAACGCCAGACTATAGCGTGCGCTTGAGACAACCAGTGTAGCCACGCCCACTTTGTGAGCGTTGTTGGAGACCGCTGAGTGATATAGCGTCGCTTCGTAGTTTTTTTATCTGTGCTTGATAATATTATTCTCTATCCTACTTGGTAGCAAAAGGCTTCCCATTTACATACCATTGCAGAAATTGCTCAGGAATGCCCATACTGGGCTAATATTGTTGTACGTAGCTATTTCTTGAATTGCCACATCTTTCCCCAGTAAGGTTCAAACAGTAATTACTAATTATACACTGTCAGAAAATTAGTTTTATCTTGCAGTCATTGTTTAAACTTAAGTAGATGTAATTATCTCTCACACATAGCTAAGTTTACTTCTAATTATATAAAATATTCTTTAATTTCTTATTACTAAGTCTGGCTGTTATTGTAATAGCAGCTTGATATGGTTGTAGCTATATACCTACGGCTGCATTTTCGATAAATGCTGATTTCAGGATGGACTGAGCAATTCAATTTGCACAACAATAGTAGCCAGTATGCTGGCATTCAGGAACTATTACTGCAGTGGTTTGTGGATGGAAAGCTGAATTTATCAAACCCTGCCAAGTATGATGGAGTCAATTCAAGAAGCATGATGCAAAATCCATAGGAACTTTATGCCAAAAAATATATGCTGAAGTTGCCTGTAATCTCCAAAACTTTCCCATATATATTTGGTCAAGGATTTCGCAGATGCATGGAATCCTGCAAGGAGATATTACTACAGGAAATCAAGTAATGTAAAAGATTATAAAAAAAAATTATTGGGATTTTTTTACTTTAAAACATACTTGTACCAAACTTAATTAAGTGAGCAGGATATTCATAGCCACTCTGTAATTTCAATCAGAGATGCAGGTAGTCTCGGCAGTGTACTGACAGAATGATTGGAAGGTGGTCAAATGAATCATTTCGAATTTCTTGAGCATCAGCTTTTGCAGTGAATAGTCTTTACTTTAACTCCATACAATGCTGGAGAGATGAATGCTCCTCTTTTCTTCTTTTAACAATTTTCTATTATGTATATTTATGCACAATATCATTATAATATTTATTTCCCGGTAATACTCTTTAGAAAGTTGGTAAGTCATAAATGTTGCTTGTTCTGCTAATATATCTGGCTTGTAAGAGATGAAGTAGCTAAACTTTCTCTATTTTCTCGTAAAAGAATTCATTAGACTCACATGAATATATTCCTATATTAATTAATATTTATAAATTAACCTTCTTATAATTTTTTTAATATTTTTGCAGGGAAAATATATTGTTCCAGCTCGATGTTAAAGACAATACTGTGTCTTCAGTTGTTCCAGGACAAACATCATCATATATACATGTACATAACTTCCATCATCTCATGAATAATAAAATAACATGAATATAACAAGCTGCCATTACACCATCTTTGCTCGACTGCTTTAATTACACTTAAATTTCCCCAAATACGGCCTTACATTAGATACAATAGTCCCATTGAAATTATGACACCTTACCCAAATGTGCTCAAAACAGCCGGAATCGCGCTCAGGAGATGCTTCTACTTTTAAAACCCTTTACCCTTTCCTTTTGTTCAACTCAGACTCGATTACTCACGGGAGTAATATGCCTTATCGTCAATTTTACGCTGGACAACTCTTCTACCTTTAATACCCCTTTACCCGCTCACACTTTAATTCCCGTATACACTGTTTTAGCAATATAATCTCCTGGTTACAGAAATGAATATTTCTACTTGACTTGCTTATTCAATTAATTTGCATGAAAAAGTTTTAAATCCACAAGTTAGGTTTGGTAACGATGATGCTGAAGTGCTATGGCATGTGCATGTACATGTGTGGGTGTGGCTTCTGGACCATGATGTGGTGCAGATGAAGTTCTCCAACTTTTCACCAATTATGTCACATGACAGAGGCAGGTTATCATCCACCTGTAAGGAAAGTAATGAAGATTGCACTAAACAGGACTGAATTGCTAACCAGTAAGCAAGCTAGCTTTTACGGTAAGTATTTATAGAGCTATTATAGGACGGTTTTATCAAGACCATTTCACCATAAAGTCACCATGTTATTAACTTTCAAGTGGCACAGCTAATTCTCTAATTGATTAAAAGGAACAATTATGATGTCCATTTTTAACATTGGGTCCCAATAAATTACAGGATTGTAAACTGGTTAGATATGGCAAAGTCAGCTTTAGTTATGTTGTATAGTTATGTGTCAACACACTGTGTTACAAACACAGCATCAGTTAAAAATTATATATGCATAAACATGTTATTTGAGAAATGGGAGGCAGAATCCTTTAAATGTAGAAAATTGCCAACCTGCCTGATTGCTACAACTCACTTCATCCAGGGACGAAGAAGACACAAAGACTAATCCTGACTGATTCGCATGGTTGTCCCTATTTACCCAATTATTAGAGGATGATGTCATTGATGTAGTACAGTTAAGAAGTGGAGACTGAATTCTTTGAATCATGGCATCAAACCTTCTCATCTGACTCACATTTACCATGGACACTGCGAGACTCACTATGGATACAAGCAGAGCCACCAGGATTATGCTGAGGAGGAGGCACACCACTCTAGGGTTACCCGACTTCAATTTTATTTCGTCGTCTGAATATTCCAGAGCTTTCTTTGCCACTGAGCTGCTACTGCTGTGAGTTGAAGACACAATGTTGTCTTTGTACTGTTCTTCCATGCGATAAGGAGTCCCAACTGGCTGCTTGCTGGTTGGTTTCATTTTCTTACGCTTGAGAATGTTGCGCCATTTTGTTCTGGAAAGAACCCTGTCGTAATAGACTTCATCATCTTCATTACACTCACTCTGAGAGTGTAGTCCCTCTGGTTTAGGTGGTGTCAGATTCTGATGTGCTTCTTGTTCAGCTCTCTGCTCTTGCTGAACTTGCGGTGAGTGAATGTAGCGGACAATAGCCTTCTTCTTCTTTCTGTTAGACCTGAGGCTAAACTTAGGCTTAGGAAGAGGAGCTGGCTTTGGTCGAGGAATTGGTAAATGTCCGTCATCTTCTAGCCTTCTATAATCCGAGACTGGCATTCTTGAAGGGCTGGCTACATTGGTCATTTTAGGTCTGCTCCCTGAAACAACTTTCTTACCTTTGTTTTCATATGGAACCTGCATTGGTTTCAGGTTTGGTTTTCTCGTCGGCTGATTGCCTTGTATCAGAGGTCTTAGCTGCACATCAGGTCTTGGATATGAAGGAGGTGAAGGATTATCTGTTACATAGGACCCTGGTTGTAGGGATGGCATGGGGGGAGTGTTCCGGTAGGGACCTTCAGGCTGGAGGTAAGGCAGAGGAGTAGACACAGTAATGTACTCATCTACTTCTTCATCAGAAGTATGAGAATCCAGAGACTCGTAAAGAACGTCTTCTTCATCAGCCATCACTTAGATAACTGCTATAGCTGAAAGTAAAAAAAAAAGTAGCTAATCATTTTCCAGTTTCAAAGTGTTGTTGTTCTGCAATTAGCTATAATTGGTGACAGAAAAAAAATAAAGCAAAGATATTCACAATATACCTCTCAAATGATACCCTTACCTTTCCTTGTTACCAGTCTATTTATCAAACTGTTATATATAACTTCCAACTGCCAACTGACTTACAAAGTTCTAGCTCCTATTAAGAATAAAGTAAAACAAAGTTTTCTTTTAGATAGTGAATGTTGCCTTTAGCTGAAATCTGTAAGATCACAATGGCTGCACTGTTCACTTTTCCAAAATGAAAGTGTTTTTAGGTTCTCTATAGCTGTAAAGGAGCAGAAAAGCTGTTTAGAAAACAACCCTATAGTGACATTTATAGCTGGTATCCGAATAAATTTCATATCGTGGACCAGATTTAAATAACTTCTATATAACAAGGATCATTAACTTATTATTTTGTTTGGTTTTGGTTTCATAAATAATTCTTAGTTGTTGTTATTTTGTTTAGTGCTGTTAAATACTTAATGTCTGTAAACTTACCAAACTGAGCATGTTTGTTTTGAAAGTTCTTGAGGTGTTTAATTATAACTTTATCACTGAAATAGTTACTACCGGAATAGTGTCAAAAGTTTTCCCTTTAGGAGATCTTGAATAGCAACAAAGCCTTTTAGCTGTATAGTAGCTTTCATGTAAGTCATCACATGAATTTTGGATAGAACTAGCATTGCAACTTGTCTTCTTTTCTGCACAAACATATTGTATTAGCATGTGCTATTGCTTGTGGATATCTAAAAATTTATCCGACAGAGTTAGTGGTGATCCATTCCATTCACTAGTGGATCAAAAGATGTGCTAATAATGACAGGGGTAATTCAATTCTGTCAGAGCAACAGTAATTGACTTTACAGTATGGTGCTCAGTGAATGACCTAACTCAACTATTTTGTTACACTATTTCCCCTTCTTTTCCCTTCTCATTCTATCTCTGGCTCACAGGACACCAGCAAATACGAAGTGCCATCTTTTAAATACATTTTAAATACATTCTCCCTCAAACGTTGAGGGCTTGAATAATAATTGCACATTTTTACACCCAGATTATTAATCACATGTACCCACTCACATTGGGCAATTTCACGTAACATTTGTAGCTATATCAGGTAATGATACTTTACCTAATTAGCGTGGAGCTTGCTAAAGAATACACATAAAATTCCTGGGTACTACAAGAAAAATAGTAAAGTCTAGTTAATAAAAACAATCCTAAGTGCCATGTTCAATATTTGCAGAGGAAAATTTTAATCTTTTTCATGCGGGAACTCTACAAGATTGTGTGTGAATCATAAATACTTACTAGAAATTGTTGTTGTTGTTTTTGCAAGATCTAACATGAAAAGGTTAAAAAGGACTAGTAAATAATACAATCTTGAAGATCTTGAGCTATTTCTATAAGATATTAATCAGAATGTGATCTAAACGGAACACAAACAATTTTTGTCCTGTAATCTGATCTAGGATATATCTTACGTACAATCTTGTATAAACTTACTTGAAGTGGAGGTGAACAAGAGACAGGACTAAGTGATGAGCCATTTGGTGAAACATTGAAACATGCATTCCACTCAAACATAACATGTTAATGAGTTAGTTGGTCCACTTTGATTTTCATTTTGAAACCAAAGTTATCTGGGGACACTCAAAACGCTTCGTGTTGGAATTTGAACCAACTTGCACATGTGCTGTGAATCATTAGTTGTATATATTGACCTGGTCACTATCAAACTCTAGGGAGTATTCACTAAATATCTATATACTACAAGCAAAATATGGAGCCACTGAGTCTAGGTACATATCTATAAATATGTGTGTTTGCGTGTGAGTGTAAAGAGAGGTATAGGAACACTTTTTGAAGATGTAGCTAGAGGTGACGTAAGGATCATCAAATTAATATCCACACTAAACCATGTTAAAATGAGGCTTGAGTTAATATCTGTATATGTGTTATGTATGTGTATGCAGCTATGCGTGTATAGAAAAGTATAGGAACTAGTTCTTCAAAATGTTGAAGCCAATGATATGGTACCACACATACGCTTCCACTGCACATGCTCAGTGGATTTGTTCGCAGTATAATAATACATAATTCCACGGCTGTCTCCTCGTCCGGCACCGTATGTAACTTACTACCTTGACATTGTGATAACTGAATTGCTACACTTCACAGTACAAGTTAGCTATTGGCACCTTGTTTCAGTGTTGAACAGGTTGTATGAACTGAGCATGCTCAGAAAAATTAGACAAATTGATCGCAAAGTTGTTGAAAAGAATTTGGATGAGTTAATCGTGAGTAAAGGTGTTTGTGAAGTTTTTGTGATAATGTAACTTCAGGTCAAATGAGATTTGTTATTGACCAATTTATTAGCTATACATTGTGTAATTTGAATTGCTAAATCCACACACACAAGATCACATGCACACACATACACACACATACACACATCGCACACACACAACACACACACACACACAACACACCATTCCTAATATGATATGATTAGTAGCAAGGTTACTATATGCAGACAACACTACATCTTTCTCCTTGCTCTCATGTGTGTTTGTATCATTTCATTATTAGATTGAACCTTTCTCACTAATAAGGGTCTAAAGAAAATCAAACGTAAAATGTGGAAAAAATTTCAGTTGTCGCCGGGAATTGAACCCAGGACCCCTGGCTTAGCCACCAGTGCTCTAGCTACTGAGCTGCGACAATCCTCGACTTCCAAGACCTTCACATTTTACCTTTATACTGTTGAGTAGTACCGCTTGCTGCAGTTTCGTACTCAACAGACCACCAATTATGTGCCCACGAGGAACACTTCAAGGTTAAAAAATATTCACGCTGGCAGCAATCCGAGACTTCTGTGCTTGAATCCATATCTGTTGGGGGAAAAAATACTGGTCAAAATTTTTTTTATAGCTCAAGTAATCCACTTTGTTTCATTGTTGTTGTTGTTGTTGTTGTTGCTGTTGTTTTTTTTTTGTTTTTTTTTGCATTATACTTTTTACTGAAGTATCTTCAATGTTGTTTGTTTTATTATTGGTTGCTATTTTTAGTATCGTTGTTGCTAATTATAGTAATAGTACTGGTAGTTGTAGTATCTCTATTAGTGAAGAGGCCACTGCAGAGTAAATCTGCCATTCAAGCCTTGAATAAAAATAAGTTTGAGCGTTTCAGGAAGATAGTCATCCAGCTACAATACTGAATTAGTCATTGATCAGGTCACATGACCTAATACTTCATTCAGGTCACATGACTGACCAATACTGCATAAATGTGATGATCAGCTTAGCCATTTTATTAAAGCTTAGCATCCAGAGAACAAATGAGCTGTGGGTTCTCAATGAATAAAATTAGCCAGCTGTCGAACATCAGGTGAGCTATGGTTGTTATGACCTGTAGGTTCAATATGGGCATGGCACTTCATTGTCATTATGATATCATATAGGATGATTATCAATTGTGAGAATAGCAGATTTGTTCTATATTTAGCTGACACACACAAACACACACACACACACACACACACACACACCTAGTTAATAACGAAGTTGTGGACTACTTCTCCATTTACCTCTTTAATGGGAGAGAACAATGGTTGGGAAGAACGTTGTAGATAAAATGAAGAGTCATAACAGTGCAGTAGAAGTTCTGTTGATAGGAACACTGTGGAATGAAGGTACTGCATCTTCACTGGTGATGCAAGCCAATTGTGATAAGATAATAGCAAATTTTCTCGTTCTAACAACCAATATAATTATGTTAATTAAAACTTAACCCAACGTTTCGACTTCTCTGTCTCTTATTATTGATGGAGTTTTGTGGTTGTGAGTATACAAGTTCATAATTAGAATCACTATAGGCTAGTTATCAATCTACCACAAACACTTAGCCTGTAAGTGCCACATTAGAAGTGTCTTGGATTTAAATGAATAACTAATAGATATGATTATAAACAATTAGGCAAGTGAACGAACAAACAAATAAATTAGTAAATAATTATAAATAAATAAATTAAGTAATTAAATAATTAATTTAAGCATGCATAAGCCTCACCTGTCTATAGTTTAGTGTACTAGCTAATACAATACACACTTACTTCTGCACTTAAAATAAGGTGTAAATGCCAGAGATAATATTGAACCAGATTATTCAGACATCATTCAGACAGAAATGAGGCGATTGTATAACTAAAAATCCCCTGCGGTGTTCTGTTACTACAAGGCAGGATTGGGTGGGTCCCCTGAATTTATATCTTAATTGTTTTCACGAGACTCTACTAATTGGAAAGTCTGAGATGAAGACAGCAAGTGATAATTTAATGTTATATTAAAGAGGAGTTTAGTTGTAAAGGTAATAATTGTTATTTTGTATGATGGCTAGAAGATTTGATAACTAAATTTATTTAACTAAGCAAGAAAGGTGACCTTGCAGGTTACTAGAATAAATGCACACACACACACACACACACACACACACACACACACACACAAGAGTCAGTATTGGGAGCAGGCGTGTCCAGTGATAAATGTTTAAAAACGTTTTAAAAATGAATCCAAGGTGTAATTTTAACTGCGGACACCTGCACAAAGAGCAATGGGTCCCACAATTAACGATATTCATAGCTCAGTGGAGCTGCAACCAAGCACTATTCCAACAAGTGACACAATGGTGAGATTATATTCATGACATATTTCCTAACTCTCTCTCTCGTGGACAGAGGCAGCTGAAAGTGGTGTGATGGTGAGCGTGTGTGTGGTAAGGAAGGATAACAAACTCATCACACCAGGTCTGGCGATGGCTGCGGTAACACGTGTGGGTGGTGCAGGTGAAGATGAATTGTGGCTCAGCAGAGTTATTCATTGTAGTGAATATCGCACAAGGTAAACATTATGACTATCATTAGGGACAGGCAGGCATATGTAAAAATAGCCAATAATTTAAAAATAACCAATAATTTAAAAATAGACTTAAGAGGAATTTTTTAAAACAATTTATTGGAGGGACCAAGAAATGGTTGTTGAGAGTTCACTATTAGAAGTTCCAGAGTAATAGGCATGTGGTAATTATTGTAGAGGCTTTCACTAGACCCTTTACCAACTGGCTGAATAGGGGCTAACAACTAAATCACCTTATACATTACTTTCGTGAATAATAATAATAATAATAATAATAATAATAATAATAATAATTATTATAATAAGGTAAAATAATAAAATAAATAATAGTAAATACAAATTACAAATTATAATAAAGTTATTATTTTTTTCCCTCTATTATTATTATTATTGTTGTTGTTGTTGTTGTTGTTATTATTATTATTATTATTATTATAGTACTTATGAGTCAGAGTGTGATATGGTGAAATATTTCAGAGCAGGCTAATTTATTTTCATGAGCCAAGAGTGACTGAGAGTGAAATATCTAGCCATATCACTCTGCCAGAGTGTAATAAGTGGTTTATTCCACACTAGATATCTTCTCACATGTAAAGTTACAAAACTCACAGGGGCTCCCCACAACAACCCCAGCTGATATTATAGCAGCTGCTCTAACCTGGCTGGGTAGGCTCCATTAGAATAAAGGTATCTGTAAAAACCTGTACGCCAGGTTGCTATAACTACTCTGGTAATGAGCTTTGCAGCAATTCAGCCATGAGATAACACTTTGTGATATCCTGAGGTATCTCACGGGTCACTTACTAAAGTTAAATACATCATGAACCATTAATTAAAAAAAAAAATTTTTCTCTGCAGACATAAGTATCCTCCAGGCTTTCATTGTGTGGAGTGCATCCTTTTGTTCTGGTGACTAATTGCCCTAATTCATTCCAATATGGCTTCTCTGGCCAAATTTCCAAGCAATTAGAGCGAGTAGCCATCAAAGCCTCTCTGCAAGGGCTAAAATACTACTCCATCTGAACACTGAGGACAACAGGAACTACTCCATGCTGGCTGTCTCCACTCGATGGAGTAAAGATCCGACAGTCTCTAGTTTAGAAGTAGTGAGTCTGATGTTGCAGTCAGCACCCAAGGAAGCCTGATCCTCACCTAGATATCTGCACCCATCTTACACCACACACCCCCAAACGTTATTATTCTACACATAATGACCATATGTATGCACACCCACCTGTTCATAATCTCCTCCTTTTCCTGCTCTAAGACACTCCGCAGTGAGAGGTTGGATTGCATCATTAAGAAAGTCTGGCACTGCCCCGGATCATGCTCCATGCCAAGCAAAACGAGGACACCCCCAGCACTTAGAAATCAGACGAGGTTTCCGTATACACCCACTCACATTGATGAGTGGTTCTGACATGTCTGGTTTATTTAACACACGCCCGTTATGCACACACACACACACATACACATACAAATATCCTAGTGATAAATTGCCGTGTGTGTGTGTGTGTGTGTGTATGTTTGCATTTTTGCATTTGCATGTGTATGTATGTGTGTGTGAGTGTGTGATGATGATAATGATGATGATGATGATGATTTGGGACAGACTGGTGATGTAAAGTGTGGTCTGGGTGTACATCTTTTAGTAACATTCCAATGACAGCACAGAAGAGTCTCAACCCGAGCACCTGAGCAATAGAAAACGGTATAAGCTAGCAGGAGTTGATTAATGGTGGTATGGAGTTTCCAAAGCTAAATTAATGGCCAACATTCATGCAGCGAGTGAGTCCGTCTCTCTTGAGTTTGTCTCTCTTGAAGCACAGGAACACAACTCTCGCTGCCTATCTGAAGCAAATCTTGGTCCTTTCTTTCCACAGTTCCTTGTTTACAATAGAGTAAACATATATCCATAATATTGATGCAGCAAGCACAAGGTAAGAACACCTTTGATAGTCTCTCTCCCGTTCAACAATTTGTTTATTGTAGACTGACTTTGTGGCAGCTATTGCAGAAATAGCACACGTACACACACACACACACACACACACAACATGCACACACACGCACACACATAAGCAAATAGAAACACCATCACCAACAACCTATTCTCCTATAGCAACTGGCATGCACACACAATGCAAAATGCAAATTCTCTTGCAACCACTAGCAGTTATGTGCACCTGGCAGAGCCAGGATGCCTTGTGCACTAAGCAGGCACAGTGAGCAGTGCAAGCAGCCTGGAGCGGGCTAGGAACTCGCAGGAGAACAGCCCTTTCATCACAGCAAGTGGTGTGGGCACCTGAAGTCCCACCTGGACCATCGCTGTTTCATGAGAAAAGGCCTTGAATTTCCACCACAGCAAATGCCAGGTCCCCAATCACAGCTAGGTGGACTGGTGGGGCTGGTGGGAGGCAGATGGAAAACAAGATGGAAAAGTTGCCTGGAGTTGGGCTTGAACTCAGGAGCTCAGGCCCTGAGCCCAGGACACAACCACTACACCACACAGAGCGACTGTTCACCCTTTCCAACTCATCAACAGAATGTGAAAAATTCATAGTTTGGACTACAGCATTTTTAAAAATGGTATTCACACAAAGCGGTGTGGTGCCACTTTCCACGAATAGTATCATGTCTGTAGCAACAGCAGTTGTATGAATGCAGACACGAAGTGACCAACAGATCAGTACAAGGTTTCAATCCTTCACATATTTCGGTTAGTTTCTCGGGCTGATGTGTCAAATTATTCTTGACAGTTTGAAAGTTCTTGAGTGTTCATTAAATGGCGGATTATTTGTCACTACAACATGGTGATAAACAAACACATTGTGCTATTGCATTCTCTTTAATCGTAAACAAGAAGATTCGGCACACACTCAGTGTCAATTGGCTGTATATTATTCATGTCTTGACACATCCATCAGCCCCTCCCACTACGTGTGACCAACTCATGCCACACCCATGTTTGTTTTACTATACTGTTGCCCATAGCAACAGACAATATCCAGCTTAATCCCTCCAGCATCAGCCTGCTGCATTTTTTCCTCACGTAGTCAAAACATTTGATCCCCTGCCACGCCTTCTTTACACCCCCAGGGGAGTGAGTGTCTGCTGACAGCACAAGTTTTGTGAAAAAAAAAACAAAAACAAAACAACAATGCCCCATATCCTTGTCTCGACTATTCTCCATTTTGTCTACATAATAATTAACCCAATAATGAAAACTCACTGCAGACATCATACACAGATGAATCAACTATGCTACGCTACTCTAACATTGTTCACTGAACAAAATAATATTTGAATAACTCGACGTAGAGTCAAAAAAAATTACAGTCCAACAAAAATCTTCAAAAAGGATTTCAAGCTTGGAGTAAAGGCATCTTCATGATACTGTGGAAGAGAATTTCTGCATCTCTGAATGAGACCTGATGATGATGATTATGATGATGGCAAGGGCTGGGTGGGTTGGTTGGTGGATGGAGTGAACCCTCAGCTGCATTGGAGGCAGGACAAAGGGGAAGTGAAATTTGCGGCAGAGCGACAGATGAATGACGACGTAGTGTAACACTTCCATTTCGTAAAAGCATAGATCGTGATGGCAGGGAGAGAGTGAGTATAATGATAGGTGGTAAAGTTATAAATTATAACATGTGCAACTTTGTGCCTTAGAACATCAATTATGACACATAAAATAAATAAAATAAATAAAGTACATAGACAGCCAGTGATACACTGCACAGGAACAAAAAACCAGTAAAAACACAAACTTTTTACTCAAAAAAAAAAAAAAAAAAAAAAAAAAAAAAATCATCAAATATACTTTACCACTTACCTACTGTCAAGAAGAAGGGGAAAAAAGAAAACAAGAAAACAAAAAAAGAACAACAAAACCTGGATTGCTTAAAGAAGAGGAACGGGTACCTGGACTGATTCAGGGCAGATGGTGTAGTTGAAGAAACACTTGAACGAACGCAACGTTGTCTGGAGAGCATTAGGAATTACAATCGCATGACACTGACACGATAAGCCATTATCAGTATTAGCCAGAGAAGCAGCCACTGGAAATATTTGGTCATCCGTGTCCACAGAACATTCCACTTTAGCCAAGTACGTGGAGTCCTCCAGACTGGGACTGTAAGGTCGAGTGCCGCAAGAGTAGAACTCTGGAGTGCTCATTGGGGTAGAAGTTACCGAGCACTCTTTAGACCTTCGCACGCATCCCTCAGTGAATGGAACTGATATATTAACCGTAGCAGGACCAAGGGTAGGAGCAGAGTTGCTCGAGGTAAGATTCATCACTGTTTGGTTTAGGGTGCCGACATTCAGAGAGATAGTGTTGATGTTATGTGCATGGGTTGCGCTGTACTGATTTAGAGACCCTCGAACCTGATCAAGTTGTCTAGAAAGATTATTAACCATAGCAGTCAGACTTTCAACACTCATCTGAGGAGATGAAGTAGGGGAAGAAGAAGTAGCAGGAGTAACCAAGGTCTTGGTTAGGGAACCTACCTCTAAACCATTGACCAAATTAAAAACTGCTAAAACCAGTATTACCACTTCGAAAACGAAAATAAATATTACAAAGCCAGCAAAGCAACAGGAAGTTTTAGCTTTCTGTTTTTGCTCTTTGGAGCGATTAGGGACTCCTCTGTAGATGGATTCGGTCGTCGTGTGGTAGTCGCGGTCCCTAACTTCGTCAAGATTAGCGTACGCATCGGTACATTTGGTATCGAAGTCTACATCACCAACTCCAAGACCGCTGGTTCTGTCAGCAGGCTCTTCCCGCCTAGGCCTGTAGTTAATGGAGTGGCCGCCGTTGACGTATCCCGTAGTAGTCGTTGTAACCGTGGCTGGAAGAGCTCCGATAGTACCGGTAACCATATTAGTGCCGTAGCTTGGGACGAGTCCGCTTATCTGGTCGAGCGACGTGTGGTCCATGGGTCGGTAGGAAATGGTTTGAACGGGCTCCTTCCCACTTACTGAAGTTTGGCATTCTGTAGTCATCTCTTTACTTTGCTTGTAGTTATCCATGAAAGGTGGGCTAGTACTTCTCCTCATCTCAAAATTCATGTCATCTCCCATTTTACTAAGTTATAATACAAAGAATGTAGAGTAGGTGTACTATTTCGACTTAAGAAAACATCGAAACATACATCTTGCACACAAAATACAGCTACTACTTTTTCGAACAAATTTTTTTTTCTAACTCGTGGAGTTAGTTGAGATTAAATACCGCGTAAACAGGAAGCGATAATTACACTACGGTTGATATTGCGTGCCCAACCGGTCCTCTTTGACACCCCCCTGGACTTCCGGTGGTGTATAGCATTTAATTATAATTATACCATCATAATAATTGCTAATAGCAACTTACAAACACTGGGACACAATCAAAACACATGAAATATCATCTACCCAGCCAGAATCCTGCAATGGGGTAGTGCCATTGCTAAGAGTACACCTACACCCATACCCTTCTGAAGAATGATATAATCTAGCAGTAAATAGTTCCAAATGTTCTAGAAGTACTTCACTGGTACTACGATTGATGTCAATGCCACAGCTAATGCCAGACACAGGCGAATCCTCCACCAACATCTCAGTGACACACGCATTGTAGACGGCAGACGTTGCGTTGAATGAGCAGCTGTCGTAAACAAAGGAGGAACAGTTGGGCCGCCTTGATGCTGACAGCACTTGTGACTGGATACTGTCCACTCGATTGGTCAGATTCATCAGATTTGCAGTGACGGCCATATTGTTGCTTGATTGTCTTGTGTTGCTGACACCCAATGATGCAATGCTCAACATCAAGGAAAGCACAGCCACAACAATGGCTGCAATTGAGAGCCAGACATTCCACGTGCATTGGGACGGGTTTTTTTCAAGAATGTCAAGCCCCCTAGAAATGGAAGGTGTCTTCACCAACTCCCTGGAACTCTTACGCGGGGGAACGTTAGGTAACTTCAAATCTTCTCGCGATACTCCAGTTATGAGTTCCTTCGATGCACTGCGGGTGACCTTCGCAGGAGCTGAAGGCAAGTTATCCCTGGAGCTATAGTGGTCTGGTACTTTAGGCTGCATTTGTAGTGGCATGTACCCTGAATTTGAGGGCTGAATACCTGGGCTAGCCGGACTGGCCGGACTGGTCGGTCTTGGTATCTCGTAAGAGGACGACACTCGCAAGCGACTCTCGGGAGCACAAACGGGCTCGTAGGCCGAGGACCGGGGAACGAGGTAGTCAGAAGCTCCATTTCTTGGAAAGCTTCTGGGAGTGCTGTAAGAGTTGTCATCATTAGCTGGGCGGGGAGGCTTGACTTCATCATACCCGTGAGCAGCTGGATTATTCGTGGACTCTGCACCACCAGGCACTCCCGACGCAGCTCGAGCTACGTCCACTTTACCTGACTCAACTTGACCGTTATTGGCAGGTGATTTCTTGATAGCATTTTCTAAGATGTCCTGGGGTGATTTAGAAACCTTGGGATCTTCAGTAGGCTTAGTTTCACTCATCTTAGCAAAATAAAGTGACTCAGAACCAGAATGGCCTAGAGCAGAGCAGAGCAGAGCAGAGCAGAGCAGAGCAATAATCCCACCACACCCAAACAGAACAAAAAATGGCAGCCAATGGAAACAATGTCCAAATTAGTTTAAGATTCAGAGGAGTAGTGTAGTAGAGACACCTTGTAAGGCAGTGGGAATGGATGCTCCATTGGGCAGGACTGGAATATACCACACCTTATCACCACACCCAGAGGCATTTAATTAATTGGGAAGGACAGCTACAAAATAAAAGGACAAACTTACACTTGGTATAATATAAAATTGGTTATTTTCTCCATAGTGCTTCATGACTACACACACATTGATAGCAAATATAAATGTTTCCACTTCACTAGTTAAGCTGACCATCAGTTTCCGATAAATTTACTCACTTAAAGCTGTAGCATCAGAGAATTATAGATTCAGTCATTCTCGGCTGAAATATGTAAATAAACTTAAGTTTAATTATTGGCTGCTATGACATTCGCTATTATTATTATCAGAGAATAGTGCATATATTTTTAATTTTAATTTTTTTAACGTAATATAAGCCACTCAAATCAACTGAAACGTCTATGCTAAACATACACACACGTGTATATATAACAGGAATTATTAAATAACAATGCGCTTGCGCAATACATCTGTGTATTTTCACTAGTTACTCACAATGTACCAGTTCTGAGAAAGTTGCTGAGTCAGCACAGATCAGCAATACTTACATCGTCAAGTCTTACCTCCCCCTCCCCCTCCCCCTCCCAGAAATGTTGCCATAATATCTGATTGCATAAGAAAATATTTTCCCCATGTAAAAAGTTACAAATCAAATCACTTCAGAAATTGATAGATGAAGAGTTCAAGTTTGGATGGTACTGCATTAAAAAAAAAAAAAGATCACTAGCAGAAAAATAAAGATACAGGCAGGGAGGAATAAATGGGAGTGGAAAAAAATTATTTTGCTACAATATTTTCATCTATTGTCTGTTTTTCCCAAAGGTTTTAATCTTCTCTGTCCTAGTAACATTCTTTATACTGAAGTTTGCATGGCTACTGGATGCCTGCAGTAATAACAAGAAAGAAAGAAAGATGGGAAAAAATTAATTGAAAATATATACAACAATAAATAATAATAATAATAATAATAATAATAATAATAATAAACAATATTAATTAAGTTTTTTTAATTCCTTTTATTGAAATATTACTATCTCAGCAGCAACATGTAGTTACAACAGAGAATCACATTTTAAAAGATGGGATGGATGACCACAGTAAGTTGGCTTGATTTTCGTATTATTTCAGAATTAGAATAACTAGATTTAGCATTTCGGCCATCTTATAAACTACCATAACTTCATCATGTGTATGCACCTGAAGAATAACAACAAAAAACAAAAACAAACCTCTACGTGAATGTCACCTCTATCACTGGGTGGTCACACCCATTTAAAGTTCATATAATGCTCACCCAATGGCGTATAGACTCGGGTCTCACCTGTTGTGTGTATCAGTCGCCCCCATGTTGAGGGACGCTATGGCAGACACTGCCTCTGACTCCTCCACAACCTCGTGCCTCTCCGCCTCAAGGTGGGACATGGAGATCAATGGAGAGGATCGGGAGAGACACTGCCAGTAGTTCTCTACAGGAAGGAGAGACAATCAAACCAGTGAATAGAAACTGGATAAAACCAGTGAATGGGAGCTTGTTTGAGCACACATTCCATATTCAGGGATACATACAGGATTATTTGCTGGGGGGGAGGGGGGGGGGGTTGTAGAGCTAAAAAAAAACAAAAAACAAAAAAAACTGACAAGGAGGGTATCAATGATTCATAATTAGTGTCTTGAATGGACACAAAGTGAAAGGACTGGAACTAGCAAGTGTTGATTTTGAAGGAATATTAGACTTTCTTTAAACCAACTAGTTCTTCCTGTATCCACTCAACCCCACCCCCTCTCCATTTCTCATTCTCAACCATCATTTCTTTACTGAGTCTTCACCACTACAGTATTGGATCACCACTGCATGTAATCTAGTGAACATGTACATTCTATAAAGAGCCTGTAGGAAGATAAACCAGACTCCATAAGCATCAGACCTAGCACATTGTAGCCTGACTCAGGAAGACTTAACTGCCCTGTTAAAAAAAAAGCAACACACTTTTAGGACCACAATGAACCTTGTCATCCACATAAGCAGGACACACAATACACGAACAAGGCAAGAACCATCTGGAACAACACAAAACCATTCATCTATTCCATTACCCTCACAGCTCTAGACTAGCCAATCCCAACAACCACTGATTAGACAAGACTCCCTGTTATCCTCAAGGAACACTTATTCCATAGGAAATCACAGCTGTCTTCCCTCATTATAAGTTTTTAGCTACCACTTTCACTTTCTGAAGAAAAAAATCCCTGTTGTATTTTATATAATGAAGGCTGGAATTCCTGCTAGGAAAATGACATATGTGTGCATGTGTGTATTTGAAAAAAAGAAAGACCCGTTTTGAAAGCAATGTCGCCAATGAATCTAAACCGGAACAAACACATCACGTAGCCCTTGGGACGAGGTTTTACCACAACTCTCGATAACACTACTAATAAAGAAAAAGCTAAACAAAACAAAAAAAAAGGGATCAAACAAACACTTTGAGCTCAACATTCAACACCTGGGAGATTTCATCTGTGATATTAGTTTCTATTAATAGCATGTGAAATATCAGACCACTTTAAAATCTGTCTACAATCATGCCGGAACAAACACATCACATAGCCCTTGGGACGAGGTTTTACCACAACTCTCGATAACACTACTAATAAAGAAAAAGCTAAACAAAACAAAAAAAAAGGGATCAAACAAACACTTTGAGCTCAACATTCAACACCTGGGAGATTTCATCTGTGATATTAGTTTCTATTAATAGCATGTGAAATATCAGACCACTTTAAAATCTGTCTACAATCATGCCGGAACAAACACATCACATAGCCCTTGGGACGAGGTTTTACCACAACTCTCGATAACACTACTAATAAAGAAAAAGCTAAACAAAACAAAAAAAAAGGGATCAAACAAACACTTTGAGCTCAACATTCAACACCTGGGAGATTTCATCTGTGATATTAGTTTCTATTAATAGCATGTGAAATATCAGACCACTTTAAAATCTGTCTACAATCATGCCGGAACAAACACATCACATAGCCCTTGGGACGAGGTTTTACCACAACTCTCGATAACACTACTAATAAAGAAAAAGCTAAACAAAACAAAAAAAAAGGGATCAAACAAACACTTTGAGCTCAACATTCAACACCTGGGAGATTTCATCTGTGATATTAGTTTCTATTAATAGCATGTGAAATATCAGACCACTTTAAAATCTGTCTACAATCATGCCGGAACAAACACATCACATAGCCCTTGGGACGAGGTTTTACCACAACTCTCGATAACACAACTAATAAAGAAAAAGCTAAACAAAACAAAAAAAAAGGGATCAAACAAACACTTTGAGCTCAACATTCAACACCTGGGAGATTTCATCTGTGATATTAGTTTCTATTAATACATGTAGCATGTGAAATATCAGACCACTTTAACATCTGTCTACAATCATGCCATGCAAGGGAGAGAGATTCTATAACTTCCTCCTTAAAAGGTAAAAAACAACTTTACTTAATGTACAAAGACAAACATCACATGATTCATCATCCTGTGAGATGGTTCCCACTTTTCTCCCTACCTCCCTCCCTCCCTGGCTGTCCCCCACCTACCTTCCATGGATACAACTTTGCTGATCCAACTCCTGATCCAACATGCTGACCAGCCAATACTAGCATACAACACTCACTGCAAGACCAGCAAGCAGACTGTCATTCATGACTCACACACACACACACACACACACACACACACACACATTTAGTAAGTAAATGGACACAAGAGACACAATGACAGCTTAGTGGGGGCCACATGAAATTGGAAGTGAAGTTGCTAGGTCTATAAAAAATGGAGAAGATAACTTTAAGATTTTAGCCAGATGAACACGGGGTGGTAAGATATGTAGAAATCAGTCACTGTTCTATTTTCAAATGAGCTCAGAGCTATGGCTGAGAAATTACTCTTCAAAAAGAAAAGAAGAAAAGAAGCTATATAGTGGTGGCAATCAATCAAAGTTCAACACAAATACGATGTAAAGTCTAAATACACGTACGTGGTCGGGTCTTGGCCGAGCACACAGCTCAGATTAATTAAATGATACACATACAGTTTATCAATTACATGTACGCTGAATCAATCTCAAATCGAAAGTTCTGTAATATATATATACAGTATATACATACATTTACATATATACTTATATATATATATATATATATAATATATACGTATATTGAGTGGTTTGGAGTTTCTTCACGTCCTCATACTCCTGCAACTTGCCAACTTGTCTATGATATTTGGCTGATATGCCAGCACAAAATGGGTTCAACAATAGATCAACAGACTTCACACTTCTTGTTTGTCCCACAGATAATGGTATAAAATAGATACTGACTTGACCCTGGGGCCAATTTTACCAAATAAGGCTTGAACTTAAATCACTTAACGCGAAACCTCGTGGCACCTATTGCTGTGGGGTTCAGACCACTTACTATTTATTTAATCTGCCACTCATGCTTTAGTATTGGACGACCCTTTTTGATTGAACAATTCAAAGTGCACTACAAAGCTGTGGGGGGGAAATGAATGTGAATATAGTGGAAACCATAGCAACCAGATTCCAGATTGTTGGGATAAATGAAAAAAGGGGATGAAAAGCAAACAAAAGACAATAACAAAAAAATTCAATAGCTAGTATTCAACCAGAGAGACACAAAGTATTAAACAATCAGACGCTTTTCAATGTTTATAAAATCAAATCTTTAAAGCAGACAAAAGTAAACAGTACAATTTATACACAACATCAGTTATCTGTGCAGAGATTTAGTCACATGACAAATAAGAACCAACCACTATACAAATACAACATTTACTTCCACCAACAGCTGCTTTCTTAATTAGTGCGCAGGAAAATGTATATAAATATACATTATATAAGGGATCTATTGCCCTATCTATAATCTATTAAAAAACAACAAACAAATTAAAAAACAACAACAACCTAGTTTCCACTTATTCAACTTTAAGTACATAACTCAATACATCACATTGCTACGCTTGGAGAGAAAAAAAAACTCGAGCATTTCAATGTCATTGTGTGCCTTGGCTCAAGAATGCTGTGTTGCACATCTACTTTAATCAGCTGTAATTCAGTTGAGCTGTTAAGCAGGAAAAACCAACTGCACCATGTAACAGCTATGACTAGCCAGGGTTAGTTACTGACCATTACTCAGAATGAAGGCAAAGAAACCTATCAGTGAATGAGTGAGTGTTTCTCCTATTTATTGACACAACCTAATAACTTGTGTAGTTCTGCATGCGTGCCTGACATGTTCCAAAGGGGTTCGCCCTCCACCTAAACTAACATCATAACAGTTTCCCTGTGCATGAAGTTATTCAAAACAAGGCTCAGTCCATTAACCATACACAGTGGCCACTTGCACACCCGTGCATCCCAGGTATGCAAAACTAGAAGGGGAAGAATCACCAGCTAATGAACTACTTAAAGCAACATAAACTAGGAGTCATGTGCTACACAAGCCCACCCCACACCCCTCACGCCATTTGTCGGCACCTTTGAGCCTTCAAAGGCATAGCCAGCAGGCGTGACAGAGGGCATACAAAGGACAAAAAGAATCCACCAGACACGTCTTGAATTACTATGTAAGTAGTCACATGAGGATGTTGTAGTATTCCTCTACAGCTCCAGGAACTGGCCCTTGTTTCCTGATACAGATATTTAGAGTACAGATGTAAGTAGGGGTCCAAGAAAGAGCCCATAGGGACAGACCAGAATGGGAACAATGGATATGTGGATGACATAGAAACCTATTGCCACACTATCACATGATGAACTTTCTAAGTGGGAGGAGCATGTCTTTCAGAGATCAAATGTCTTAACCTTGCCTAATATGGACGAGTAATGTTCCCAGAGGCAGGAGGAGTTGATGAGAAATGGAATCTTCACTGGAGTCACATGAGGAGATAGACTATCACAGGCAGTCATGGGAGATTTGCACAAATATAGCAAGAAAACCAGAAGAAAGGATGGATGATGCAAGAAGACAGTAAATGGTCCCTGCAATGGGAAATCTCTGTACAAGGGAAGTCTTGTTCAGCAACTTTGATTTGTTCTGAGGCTAATAATCTGAACTGAATGCTCCTTGCAAGAACAAAACAATTAGCACTGTGTATACAATAAGATTCAGCTAAAAAACAACAACAACAAACAAAATGTGAAATACAATGCAATAGTGCAATTAGCACTATATATACTATAAGATAACTAAAAAACAAGAAACCAAAACAACAACAAACAAACAAATGGTAAAACAGAAGCAATAGTGTCCCCTGTTATAGTGAACAGATAGCTATCTATCTACTATGCTATATAATACCTCCTTCTGTTGACATACTGTGTGTATATGGGGAACGTGTTATCTTGCTGGATGAGGTGAGAGACATGTGCTCAACACGAGAACAAGGACTGCAAAGCGACAGCCAGTACACAAAAACACGTACCACGCCGATGACCCGCCAAGCTGGTCAGTCTGGTTTGATACCCGGTCACTCTGGGTAATGTAAGACCATAAGTTGATACATTATCAAGTACAGTGGGAAAAGCCAAAGCATTAAGGCGATGGGTGGGCACTATTAGGAGAGGCATGGCATCCATCAGACATTTCTGACAGGGACAAGATGTTTTCACATGGAATTTCACAACTTTCGTGGGGCAACTAATTCGTCCGAGATGTGTGGAATTTCAAAAATTAAATGATAATTTGTGATTTTTGTTTAGTAATAAGTAAGGAATATTATCTAGAGTATTTCATGATGGACTTGGTGCGGAATAGGTGGGGCTTATTTAGAATAGGTGGGGCTTATTTAGAATACATCCCTCAGCCATTACTATATACTGTGAAAATTATATGCACCAAAAAGAGAGAATAAATTAGTGTGTGTATGTGTGATAAACTATTAGTATGTGTGTGTATGTGTGTGTGTGTGTGCTCTATCTGATAGACTACCAGTGACCTGTGAAGTAGCTACTGTATATAATTACTGTGGGTCTGGTCTCATCAGCACTGGCTGTGTAATATGAGTAAAGCCATTAGTTCCCTGGTCCCCCACAGCCTGGAGGGGCTACATAAATGCCTCTGCCCTCCCCATTCAGCACTGATCCAGGTGACTAACTTCTGGCAATAGATAAACAGCAATAGGACAAGTTCTGGCTTAATTAACAACAACAACCAAAAAAAAAAAAAAAAAAAAAAAAAAAAAAAAAAAAAAAAAAAAAAAAAAAAAAAAAAAAAAAAAAAAGAGAAAAAACAGCCCAGTAAAAAAAAACTGCCCATGTCTTTACTAACAGACATTGGGTCTTGTGTAGGGAACAAAAAAAAACTTCATTGTCATCACTGTGCCAGTATAAACTTTGGCATAATATGCAGACAAAAAGCATAGGCATAGTTAAGCACAATCGCTTCATTTTCTAGCTTAATAGAACCAAAATATCAATTTTAGATATACTTGATCATTACTTTTTTTTTTGGAAGACTCCAAGGCAACAGCTACAGTGGTCTCTCGGCTACTGCTGCAAAGGCTATTGAACTGTGGAATTTCATGATAGCAACACTATTAACTTTTATGCACTATCTATTAACCTGTTGCCTGCAATTAGTTACCATATGTAGGATATTTGTTATGGATACAATCAATGTCATGTCGCATTCCTATGAACACTCGTTGCTATGAACAATTCATATCCCTCAATATATATTATTGTATCATCTCATTCGAGGTTGTATTGTATCTTGTGAAGTTGGAGATATTACTATGATTTAGCATTATCTAACATGGCGCTGCGAACAGTAATTGCTGGTAGCAATTGAACCTGTATTTACCTATTTGTCTTCTGTGGGGAGAGTGAATCATCTCCTGCGTCTACACACCGTCCCTCGTCCTGTATTTGCAAGTTGAACTGTCTTGGTAGTGTCTGGTACTCATGTCTTATACTTTTCGTGCGGGTGACCTTCCTAAACTTGACCTCGATGTCGATAGAGGTTCCGACTTTCTAGCATGGGAGAAACAGTGGAATTCCTACATGATTCTTTCCGGGCTTGCTGACTCAGCAGCTCCCATCAAAGTACACGCCCTCCATTGTTGCTTGTCACGTGATACACTCACCATTGTTGACAATCTTGGCCTTACAGAAGCACAGCGAGGGGACCAGGAGCAGATAGTTGCCGCACTGAAGAGCTATGTCCAGGGCAGAGTCAACGAGACTGTTGAGCGACGCAACTTCAGACAACGCAAGCAAGCTCTGGGTGAGAGTTTCGATGACTATTTGCTGTCACTTCGTGAGTTGGCGAAGACTTGCAATTTTTGTGATAACAATTGCCTCCGGAGCAACATTCGTGATCAACTGGTAACTGGCCTTATAGATCCTGACACTATCAAAGACCTGCTTAGGGAGCCCAATCTTACCCTGACAAAGGCTATTGATACAGGTAGGGCATTGGAGGCGGCTAAAAAGGAGTTACACTCTCGATCTGGTGCGATGTCTTTGGCTGTGGTCGTTCCTCCAAAGTCTTCAACCCTTGACTCTCCATCCAGTGACTCTGTGTATAAGGTTAGCAGATATCAACGCGGCATGAAGGGGAAGGAACGCCCTGCTTCGACACAACCTTTGGGAACCTGCAATGGCTGTGGCAAGGCAGTACACCTGGAGGGGCGCCGCAAGGCATGCCCTGCGTATCAAGCAGTTTGTAGCAATTGTGGCAAACTAGGCCATTATAGCACTGTCTGTCGGCAAAAGCCCAGTAACCAGTTTACTAGTGGTGTCAGGAAAGCTCCTCCTCGTGCACTCAGTATTCAGTTAGAGGGCCCTCAGCAAACTGAGGAGGACAATGCCCATCATCCTGGTATGATGTCCCTCAACTACTCAGTTCCGGCACCTACACTCCCAGTCCACATACAAGGCTTGAACGGTGAGGCTGTGGTGGAGGTTCTCCCCGACTCTGGTGCTGACATCAGTGCAGCTGGTATTGAGTTTCTGTCACAAATCAATGAGCATGTACTCAACTTGTTGCCGTCAGATGTTAAACCCCGTGCTGTTAATGGAAGTACACTCTCTCCGTTGGGTTGCCTGAAGGTGCTCATCAGTGTTGGACACCGTGCTGTGGAGGACTGTTTTCACATATATAGGACTGTCTCAGGAGCATTACTTTCTTGGCAGACAGCTCGTGCTCTTGGTATTCTTCCACCGGAGTATCCAATGCCACTACCGGTGGTATCTAAACCTACTATTACATCTTCAATCAGTTCGATTGACGCACTGTCTCAGCAGGAAACCTGTCCTGTCTCCAAAGATGGAATTCTGAAAGAGTTCCCGACAGTTTTCGATGGGCAGATTCGCACAATGCCTGGTGAGGTGTTCAAGATAGTGATCACGGATGTTGCCAAGCCATTCTGTGTCAATACACCTCGTACAATCCCATATGCACTTTTGGAGCCAACTAAGAAGGAACTTGAGCTACTTGAATCCCAGGGCGTCATTTCAAGACAAACTGATCCCACTGACTGGTGTGCGCCAATCGTAGTGGCACGTAAAAAGAACTCTGAACGTGTTCGGATCTGTGTTGACTTTTCCTCTCTCAACCGTTACGTCAAAAGAGAACGATTCCAATCTACTCCTCCGGCACTTGCTGTAGCCAACATTGCGGACTCGAAGGCTAAATATTTCACAGTATTTGATGCTTTCAAAGGTTACCACCAATGCCCTCTGGATGAAGACAGCCAGCTTCTCACTACTTTTATCACTCCATTTGGGCGTTTTAAGTTTTTGCGTGCTCCTTTCGGCATCTCTTCAATCAGTGAGCACTATGATCGCAGAATGTATGAAGCCTTTCAGGGCCTCCATGACTTCCGTCGGGTCGTGGATGACGTTGTTGTTTATGATGAGGATCTCACCACTCACATTACCCATGTGCGCCAGTTTTTGCAAAGATGTGAAGATTGCGGCATTTCACTTGGCAAGGACAAATTCCAGTTTTGTAGAACAGAGGTGGTATTCGCAGGGTTCTGTCTTTCGAAAGATGGCTATCACATCAGTAATGATATCACTAAAGCTATTGATAGTTTCCCTACCCCTTCCAGCCGAACAGACCTCAGATCGTTCTTCGGGCTTGCCAATCAGTTGGCTGGTAGTACGAACAACGTCAGTTCTGCTCTTGCCCCACTTAGACCTCTTCTTAGTATGAAGAATGACTTCCTATGGAACACGTCACATTCTGACTCGTTTCTCAAGGCGAAGGCTGTTCTAACCACCGCTCCCACTCTGGCATTTTACGAGATAGGCCGCCCTACACGACTTCTTACTGACGCCTGTCGTTTAGGACTTGGGTTTGTCCTTCAACAGGAGCACCATGGTGATTGGAAACTAATTCAAGCTGGTTCTCGTTTCCTCACAGATGCTGAGACGCGCTATGCAGTCATCGAGCTGGAACTTCTAGCTGTCGCATGGGCTACTAAAAAATGTCGTGTATTCCTGTCTGGTTTACCCTCATTCACTGTCATTACTGACCATAATCCTCTGGTCCCTATCCTCAACAATCACAGGCTGGATGAGATTGAAAACCCTCGTTTACAAAGGCTTCGGACTCATCTTTTGGCCTACAACTTCGTTGCAAAATGGCAGAAAGGCAAAGAAAATAATGCTGCTGATGCTCTCTCCCGCCATCCCTGCACTCAGTCAGCCCATCGAGAGGACTTAGCAGAGTTTGATGTTGACATCCATGGTTCCCTATCTTGTGTCAAATCTGCCACATTGGCAGAGATTCGTGTGTTACATGGAGACAACCTCAACCTTCGCCTTCAAGAACTTTGGGAATATGCCAAGGATGACAGTGTTTACCAGGATCTCTTGCGTCTCATTCATGATGGGTTTCCAGCTCATAAGGGTGACCTCCCACAGCACCTGAAGCAGTTCTGGGGATCTCGTCACCATCTCAGTGTGGATAATGACTTTATTGTGTACGGTTGTCGCCTCTTCATTCCCACTTTATTTCGCTCCACCATTCTTGGACGGCTTCATGAGGCCCACCAAGGTGTGACACGCTCGAAGGATAGAGCTCGGCTTTCTATTTACTGGCCCGGGATTGATCAAGCTATTGAATCGTATATAGCTAATTGCAAGTTCTGTCAGGATTCTCTTCCATCTCATTGTCGTGAACCGATTATCACAAAGCTACGTCCCTCTCAGCCATTCCAACAACTAGCAATGGACTTCGCGTATCATGCAGGACATTACTTCCTAGTGATTGTAGACTGCCTCACGGACTGGCCACACATTTGCCCTATGGGTAATGGAACCACAGCTTCCCATGTAATTGATGTCTTGCGTGACTTCTTTTGCTGCACGTCTGCTCCAGATATAGTGTGGTCTGATGGTGGGCCGCAGTTCACCTCCAACAAGTTTTTGTCTTTCTTGAAGGATTGGGGCATTCATCACATCATATCAAGTCCACATTATCCTCAGAGCAATGGAAAAGCTGAGGCTACCGTCAAGTCTATGAAGCGACTCATCAAGGCTTCGTGGAGAGGACGTTCAATTGACCGTGATGTCCTGGCTAGGTCTTTACTTCAGTACCGAAACACACCTTGTAGACGAGATGGTTTGTCCCCCGCACAGAAGCTTTATGGACATCCCGTACAAGATTCTCTGCCAGCTCATCGGCGATCGTTCGCACCTGAATGGCAACGTCCACTTGATAAGGGACATACCAAAGAGCTCCTTCATAAGGCTGAATCATTTTATGACCAGCATGCTCACCCTATACCTGACTTGACACCTGGGGCTCATGTTGCTATTCAGAACCCTGTTTCCAGAGCCTGGGATGTGTATGGAGTGGTTACAGCAGTTGACCAACATCGTCGATGTTTTGTGCGAACTGAATCTGGTAGAGTTCTGCTTCGTAATCGCCGATTTCTTCGTAAGAGGACAGCTCTCTCTGTTGGTGCATCCTCGACTGACACCCATTCGGATCAGCATTATGACGACTTCTCTCCAACATCTGCTGTGGTGATGGAACCAGTGGTACCTCGGCGATCGCAACGTGCCGGACGAGGAACCCGCCGACAACCGCGGCTGATCGAGGATGACACCTGGAAGTAAGATGTCGTAACTTCCACACTCCATCTTGGAAGGGAGGTGTAGGATATTTGTTATGGATACAATCAATGTCATGTCGCATTCCTATGAACACTCGTTGCTATGAACAATTCATATCCCTCAATATATATTATTGTATCATCTCATTCGAGGTTGTATTGTATCTTGTGAAGTTGGAGATATTACTATGATTTAGCATTATCTAACACCATACACTTTTGCACTGGCATAATTTAGGAAACAATAATTTAGCACAATTAGCAGCAATGCCAAAGAGCATAATGCGCACATCTTTATGGGCCACATACTTGGAATTAGGCTGGAGGAGACAACACCCACCCTTCTGACAGCAGCCACGCCCTGAAAGCATCCCAAGAATGCTTTGTATGCGTGGAAGTTGGAAGTCTGCTTGAAAGGAACATAAACCACATCAGTGGGTAAGTGTATTCCAAACACACGCACGTACACACACACACACACACACACACACACACACACACGTGGGACCACCAGCTGACCCCATACTCCAGTCCATTACTGAGATACTACTTCTTTATCAACACATCCCTCACAAAGTCATACGAGAAACCAAAAGAAGACAATTTCCCTTATTTTAATATTTATGTCAGAGTCAAGTGTCTAACCGGGATTTGTACTAAGATGTAATCCACATATGTCCCCCTCCCCCCCTAATAAATGCTGCACAGGGCTCTTTCCTTCCTTACTTTATAAGACCATGAGACAGGATAATCAGATGAAGCCTTAAATGACACTATTTGACCACTCTTGGGAAAGTCAGCGTGAACAGCATAAATTCCACTTCCTCATTAATATACATAGACCATGTTTGTCATTAGGGACGAATGCAGAATGAATCAACAATGGATTATTTAATAATAATAAAAGCTCTATTGAAAACATTAGTTCAATGAAAAAGCATGCAAGTCACCCTGAACACAAATAAAAATAATACGTTGCAAAAATAGGCTGTGATTAGTGGAAGCTGTAGTGATTGGTCTCACATTTCATTTTCCAGCAGAAGTAGAGATAACAATTTCCTCACTAAATATTGTATCAATACCTTATTTTCACAGCTCAACATACACACACACACATGCCAATTACTGATATGTTTCAACAACAGCCGAAGCTATGGCTATTGGAGGAAGCCAGAACAGGACTGTTTGTATCTCGCGAAAGCCTAAAGTAACGAATTGCTAATTGGTGTCACCCTGTGGCTTCAAATTCAGAAAAGCAGTCAGTGTTTACATCCTGTCTCCGTATCAACAGACTAAATGTGCGGAATTTAGCCCAAACATAAACAATCCACCATTCCTTCGCACCCTCATACATAACATCACTCAACAACAAAACAGCTTGTCTTTCTCTTAATGGATACTGCCTTGTGGAAGATAAACTATTTTCACACTTCTTGCTGCTAAATAAGGTGGTGCCCATACACAGCCCAGCCCCTTCCTGGGCTTTTCCCGGGAGTGGTGGAATGTGGAAGAATAACTATCACCTATAAAAAAAATTAGTCTTGCCAAAAAATCTCCCTGAATGCCAAAGGTACATGTAAAAAAAAAAAAAAAAAAAAAAAAAAAAAAAAAAAAGAAGAAACAACAGGCAGCTGCCCAACCTATTTTTATACAGTAATATAGAAACAAAACAAAACAAAACTGTATTCCTTAGGTACACACACACACACAGTGAGTCCCACATTTTCACACCATTCCTGCTTGTAACCCAACCAAAGTCCCCATACAACCATCCTTTCAAATAAAACTGATAAAATTTGCGAACAAGCCGCCCTACAGCATGAAGTCTCACACACACACACACACACCAGCGGCACACAATGAAAAGACGGACCTTCACCAGAGCACCACAAGCAGACAACAGAAGCTGAGGAGTTGTAGGGATACAAGACACACAAAACATGTGAGCCCTCTCTTAAAGAGAAGGCTGCACAGTGTCCTGTCAATATTGAATGAAGGAACAAAAAGAAAGGAAAATCTTGGAATAAGTGAGAGCACGTCTTGGATGTTCCACGGGCACATGACCTGCACATGACTCGTCTATTCAACCGTAGCCGGTATTGTTTGAAATAGACGATCACAGATAACTAGGAAACCATCAAGTCGAGTTGATCCATAGTAGATGTTATGCCATATTATAGAGAATCTAATCACATCACAGCTAGCATCTCTTGATTCCAGCTCACAAAGCACCATAAAGTTACCTGATGCAACATTGCCTTTAGTGAACAATGTGTTTGTTCTACGGCAGGGAAAACTGATTGGTGAGGGGGCAGGGAAGGCTTGGTTACCATGCCATCCGTCACCTGACCACTCACTCACAGGGTGTGCCCCCATGGAGTCCTCCATGTATGAAAGCTTACCAAATTTAGTCAAAATAAATCTGAAACTAACCCAAATTTGTGACACAATAAAATTTAGACAGATTAGTGTAAAAATTTGTTTTCTTGCTTCTCAAATAAGTTTAATAGACATCTTATTTTGAGAGCAACTTCTTCAACATGACCAGTACCTGGTGTCTCCTAAATTGACAAAGCCTAGCAGCAGTGTGTAGTACCTTCCTGGGAAGCCTCAGCTGAAAGGTGAAGCAATCGGCACCTCTGGGTTATTAAGTCTACTACTAATAAGAATTATACATAATTGGCTTTGCTCATAAACTAATTAAAGTCCCTGAGAAACACATCAACTCTTACTTAGTGATAAGACATTTCAAGATTTGAACCACAACAAAGCCACATTGGAAGGAGCAGCTTGTATAAAGTTCCATCTCAAAACTCCACATTGAAAGTTTGATATTTGTAGTCTTACTTGTTATGGCACTAAGGCTATAAAAGTATTCAACCTTTTTTTAATTTTTTTATTAAGGGTGGCCGCACACCGCCTATGCAATTTTTTGTTGATGGTTGCTATGCACGATTATTACTATTGTATACTTACAGGGGCTTCTCTACTATAACACAAGGACAAAGTACCTGCCGAAGGAGCCGCTCACTAATTTTAGAGCGAATCTGGAGGAAATATCGGGGCCTGGTTATAAAACTTTGTAGCACTTTTTTGGAGCGGTGCGGTAAGTTGGAGCTCCGCAATTTGGTGTACTACTAGCCGAGCCGATACTCTACTGCAAGACAACGAGTTCTTATCCATTTCAATATTACTTTATGATATATTCGCAATTTTTTCTATTTATAAGATATTGAAAAATTCTCGTTGTGGTGCAGTTCATTTTTTTTTTGGTTTACCCGTGTATAAAATTTTTGTGTCGTTCTCATTATTAGATTCCAAGAAAAACTCATACAAAATTTGGAACTTTAATTCCACTCGCAATTCTTAAGAAATAGCCCCACCCCCATATCTCATACTGCGAGTACGCGAGCAATTTTTTTTTCAATTAGTTTGCATTGGTTCTAAAAAGAGCCCGCCTATATCAAGAGTAAACAAACATCAATACAACAATAACAAGAGAGTCAGAAGAGAGAGCAGTTTATTGGAGATAGCCAGAGGTGAAGGTATTAGATCTGCGCAGCTTGGGAAGTCTTCGCTCCGCAGAAATTGAGCTTGGTGGATTCATCCACTTGAGTTCAGGTGCGCAGAGTCCGGAGAACGGCTACAGGAGGAGAGGCAGCCTGGTGCACCTTGCCGCGCGTGAGCTCAGAAGACGTATGGAGAGTTGCTGTAAACTAATATGAGACAACAAGAAGCTAAACTAAAACACCACAACTTCGCAAAGTGTACTCGCGCGTATGCGTATTTGGTGCCGTATTGGTGGGGGGGGGGGAATAAATTAATGTCGGATGATGATGGGGTTGCTATGTGCAGGCCACCCTTAACTCTTTTGAAACAAGTGGATGGCAACCAAATGCAGCTGCATAATCATACCACTGATGCAGCTGCTTGCCAATTTATAATTAAGTTGGGCAAAATTTACATCCAAGGAAATAATTCAGTTTTCCCTCCACAAACAGCACCAGAAGCCACCCAACTGACCCCCTCCCTGGGCCAAAGATAAAACCACTAAGGTAGTTTTCCTTACTAGTTCCAATCTATTACCACAATGGCCACAAGCAGACCTCCGGCCTCAACCAAGCTTGCAAGTGTGTCCACCACTTGGCCTAATGAAGTCAAGTGGATTTAATAGCTATCAACAAAAAAAAACAAAAAAAACAACAAAAAAACAAAAAAAAGTAGACTTGTATTTTTTTGTATTTATGGTAAATCTGAAGGGAAGTAGAAGTTGTACAACTCATTGACTAATGTGTCCAGAGTGGTCTAGACTCCCAGGGTAACTGAAACCAGATGTGGTTGTTGATAAAGGTAAGCAGTCCTGTCCTGGCACAATGACAGTGATATTTACTAACACTACTTCCCTTTCCAACTAGATCAGCGGTTTCACACCTGGTCATCTTTCCTCTTCATGAAAAATTACACCACACATGAGAAGATCAAATTCGCGAATATTCCCACTAGCTCCAAGCTACACTAATGACCATTACCAGGCCATTTATAATTGATAATCTCCTCCCCCGGAGTGACACAATTCAAACGAAAGTACACTGTAAGTGTTTATGTGGAATTGCTGTCAAACACCTAGAGACAGATTGCTATAATTACCTTCCTGTTCAATACCTGGAATCAAGCAGGCCAAGAGATAATCCTGAGGATAGTTGACTGCTAAATTAACCACAAGTATACAAACTCTGGCAACCTTGGAAGTAAGCCATCATCCTTCACTCTCTCCTAGACCTCATACACTTTGTGTGACCACAACTTCTATTCAGCCCTAATACACTCTAACTTAATGACTGCATTGGTGTAGGAATTATTTCTTATTGTGGTGGCACACTTTGACAAGTACCAAGCTATAAACTTGGGGAAAATTAGTGAACTTTTGGCAAAGTTGCTGTAATGGTAATGTAAGTAATGTAGCTGAGCAATTATTACTAGAGGTTCAAAATTTATGCCCCCCCCCCCCCCCCCCCCCCCCCAGTTCCAAGTTCCTACACAGATGATTGAGTGCTCTCTCTTGGCTGGGAGACCCAAAAGACACAGGCTTCTGTTAGTTATATTTGGTAATCAGCATAAAACAAAATGGTGAAACAATCTGAGTGAATTTAATGCTTTGAAAACAAACCAAACAAATTTAATCTGAAAAAAAAAAGAAAAAAGGAGGAGTTTTATATCTGCCACTAGTATCACCTACAACCCCAACCCCCCCCCCCCCCCCCCCACACAACACCGTAGACTCATACTCACTGTGAAAAGTGATTGTTTTCTCGCAAGCTGGCTCTGAGCTGCCGGGTGAGGTGTGCGTTCCAGTGTATCCGATTCCAGTGGGAGGAGCTCCAGACCTAAGAGAGGCCTTCTAATACACAACTCCCGGCTACGCAACCAACGTCATCAGTTCATAGCTGAACACAACAATACTAGTATATGAAAGCACTTATGAAGCACACAATATTATGAGAACCCTTTACCATCCAGTAATCCCAAAAAGAAAACCTTGCCCTTGATTTCTTTTTTGAGGGGAAAAAAAAAAAAAAAAAAAAAAAAATCAGGAGGAAAATAATACAGCAAGTGAACAGAGACCACCTCCTCCTCTTCTAGACTATGGTAAAGGGTGACGGAAAGAGAAAAGCTAATAACCCTGCCCACGTATGATCTACAACTATACACAAACATTAGTATATTAGTCGACTAATCAGTCTGGAGACCTCATGGTGGGCGTCAATTTGTACATATTCCTAGGATACTGGGTAATATCTTTAACGTCTCGTCCATAGCAAATTAGCAGAAGGATATTGCTAGCATTTCTAACATTCTGCACGGGCCACTAGCAATTACAACATCCTCTGTGGTAAACACATCAACAACTTCCTTGCACGCAATGCCACCACATTTCCTTCTTTCCTGGAACATTGAATGGTTCAGAAGCTAAGTATTTTTAGAAGTACTCTTATTCTACATTGTCAATGGTTCAAAGGCTGCAGGAGGAAATGAGAAGGAAGTGGACATGCTTGACACGTGCTGGACTAATTATTACAACACAATACATTATGATAATTGGAAAATTTGACAACGCCAAAAACCATGCAAATGTCATACTAGCAGCTCTATCTTCTATGGTGAAAAAGGCGTATAGCATCATTCTGATACTGTTAGCATGTTCCCATGGAAAAGCATATTATTACAATGCAATATGATAATTTGACTATGTTTAAGCGCAAATGTTATACTAGCAGTTTTACCTTCCATGATGAAAAGGTTCATAGCATTATTCTGATACAAAACTCTTAAATCAAGTCTCTTGGCTACAAATTTATGGGTGGGTGCATGAAAAACCAAAGATTTAATGCTTTCTGATCAAATATTAGGTGTGTTCCCATGGAAACGCAACTAGTACTAAAGATTGAGCTAAATAACTTTATAAATATGATTCATGCCCCCCCCCCCCTCTCTCATAAAAAAAAATATATATAATAAAATAAAAAGCAGCTTCATTTAACAACCTCAAGCAGCTGCTTTTCAATGCCAACTCCAATAAACAATACAAAGTTGTTGTTGTTACCATGTAACAAGTTGCCTCACCTAACATTACAATACATATTCACAGTGAGAATAAACTAATGAATATTCTCACTCACCCCCCACACACACACTCCCACCCTCCCCTTTTATACCCTACTTAGTAGCACTGTAAAAAAAAAGTACATACTATGGTCTGACAGTTTTTGTTGTTGTTTTTACATGTGGTGGATCCTTGATTAGCATTGTTTTATCTGGGGTATATCTGGAGTATAATTCTGGGATGTGAACCACCAGAAGGTCTGTTTGAATAAGTTCCAGAATTCTAGCAGATCACAAAAGGAGACAGTCAGTGGAAGAAATTGAAAATAAACTGTTAGCTTAAAAGCAAAAAAAAAGAAAGAAAAAGAATGAAGTCTATTCGATTCTAAATGCCAATTCAAACATTTTCATATGAGGCCTAGCACTACAACGTGCTAATTATACAGCCAACACACAGGCAGGCTACCACGAACCCACTGGCCTATCCAAGAAGCCCTGGGAATAAACCTCCACATGCAGGTCAGCATATTTAGAGCAAAGAATCATAAAATAATTCAACATTATTACACCACTAACTGCACCACGCTCAAACCCAGCCATCAAGGTTGCCATGGCAAACGGACGTGACTTTGCTTGCACATGCCCAGATGGTCAACAGCAGCTGTTGCCCTATCTAATCCCTCATACGACACTTCTTAAAAATAAACTAAACATTTCGTTTAGACATTCTAAGTCCACAAAACAAATTATACTCGCTAACCACGCCTACTGGCCTCAATATCTTCACATGTGTCAATATACACATCAACATTACAACTTACCCGCCTTCCAGCGCCATGGCAACACGCCCACTTCCCACTCCCATCAGCATTCGAGTCATAAGGGCATAACCTAAGATAAAAGAATAAAATTAATAAAAGGAAAACAACTTTTTGGTCAGTCACAGGATTAATAGTTTTCAATGTCAAAAAATAGAGAGAGAGAGAGAGAGAGAATTTTAAAGTCTTTCATGTATAATGCCTATGTTTGTATATAGGTTAGTATGAGATGGAGGTAGTTATGGGATGTACACTATTCTGGGGGGGGGGGGGGGGTTTCAGCCCTGGGTTGTCTAAATTCCATACTGACCTCCATGTTGTGATTTAACCAAGAAGATAGTCAGAGTGACCTAACTTTATCTAACTCTAATCTGCAGATTATCCTTACATGAACTTTAGTAAAGTTAGCTAATTAACATTGATTCAACTGAATAAAAACAAAACAACAAAAAGGAAGTCTTTGATGATCTCTGAATTACCATTAGCTAATGCAAGTAATACTGTTTTTACTGTTTCCTTCACAAACACGGTCCATTCCCTGGTGGTGTGGGACTGAATAGAAGCAAGATACAACAAGTGTCATAACAAAGCTAACAAGCAAGGTGAGAGCTGGTAGCAGACTTGTAGACTAGTGAGATCTTGAATAGGAGGTGCCTCATTTTCTCTATGGCCCCATGAATACACTGCATAGACAAGCAAAGGGCATGTCACACTGCCATAGAGCTGCTGTTTTTTTGTAATGCCCATATGCTCCAAATGTAGTTATGTGCATACATGTGTGTATACACATCTACATCAGGAGATCGATCCCCCCCCCTCCCCCTCCCCCTCCCATATCACAACCATCTTTTTGAGCACACTTCCAACATTGCACGGATCAGTTGACTTACTTCACCCACCAGTATCCACCCCATCCCCCAGCATTCATAATTGATTATTAACGAGAGGGGCAAACTCACATTTCGGGGTGACGGAGTAACCCCCGAGTGTCGGGGGGTGTCCGTCCGTGGCGTTGAAACCAGCAGACACTAAAATGAGATCGGGAGAAAACTCGCGGCCGATTGGGACGACGATGGACCTGAAGGCGGCCAAATACTCCGCATCTCCAAAATTAGACACTACAACAAACACAAAATCAATGGCTGGTTATTAATAGTAACAAAGTCAGTGGGTGGTTATTAATAGTAACAAAGTCAGTGGCTGGTTATTAATAGCAACAAAATAAAAATAAAGAACACATTATATTTAGTACAGTCTCAAAGAAGTCAATGGCGCAGAGGTTCTCTTATTTAATGAGTGTAACTTTAGTCTTTGTTTTACATACAGCTCCTTCAGTTTCAATATCTCCCTCCCCTCCTCCCCTCTCCCCTTCCTCCAGCATACCCACACTTTGCAGGAGACTCTAGTCACTATGGTCGAGGGTTAACAAAGTATAGCACAACTATCACACAATTTGTACTGTAATTTGTTTCTGGAGAAACTCTTCTGCCCATGCTCACACTGCCCCTAGCAAGTGGAACTGGATGGATGGAGTCACTGTAAATTCCATTGCCACAACTCTTCCAAGAAAATGTTGTTGTTTAAAACACAAATTGGAGAGAGAGAGAGAGAAGTGTTTCCTATTCGTTCTTACGTAATGACTACAAGAGGAAGGAGATGAGTATAAAAAAAAAACAAAGTAAATTCTGGAGAGAGGTTAGTTTCAGACAACTCAGAGAGTCAATAATGAAGTAGATTTGAAGAACTTCACTTATACTTATAGTCACTACTGAACAAGCCATTTATTTACACTAACTTACAAGACAGTATTGTAACAATCATTTCCTATTCGTTCCTACAGAATGCCAACCATTCAATCAATCAAACCAATATACGCACTACTACCAAAGGCAATATATAATTGCCATTTATAAAGGATAGAAGCTGTCTTATAGTATCTTGGATGACAGTAACAAAGTTCTCTGTGACAGAAAAGGATACACTAGTCCAACTGATAGTCCTACTAGTGATAGTGGTACTTATTACTGGCTTCTGAAATTCCACATGACTGTCCCTTATTTAGATATACCAAGCCTAAGGCTGGAAACAGGCACTGTCAGCCTATTGACACTAGTCAGTGATCCAGCCCACTCACAAATAATGGCTTCTACAGCTACAGTATAACTGGGCAGTGTCTAATTGAGATAAAACAGTGTATGCTACCTACTACTACTACTACTACTACTACTACTGCTACTACTACTTGCTGTGTGTGAAAACATTTGTACACATACCAGTAATAATACTAATATACACCAGTCATCCCATTTTGTGTGATTGTTGTACCTTTACCACACACACATGGTCCACTCCTCGATCAGAGCTATTAAAATGCTACATTGTACCCCAGCAACTCTGAGAGAGAGAGAGCTATGTCTCTCTCTGTGGATCCACTTGCTAACAGCAGTAAGTCATGATTATAAACATAAGGCTAGATTTATCCACCAGACCCCTATCTGCATCAATAACTACCTTGCAATGTGCTGAGATATGGAAGAAGAAGAGAGCTCGATAAGAAAAATATTGTTGAAAAAATAGTAGATACTGCAATACTTTACAACACAGTACCACAATAAGGAAAAACCAGTATCGCTCAACCCTACTACTACTACTATTACTACTACTATAATGCATGCAAGCACCACATATACGGCACACATGCAAACACTATTTGCAATATTGGCATGGTAACCAAAACTAAACATTGGCAATATACGCGGCAGCAATGCATACTAATGATCAAACATAGAAGTTCTAAATTATATACATGCATATATATATAAGTACAACTGTCCTAGGGTAAACATAAGTGGGGACAACAACAACAGCAACAACTATTACTCAAAGGCCCCTTGCTTAATGTCCTCTTTGATGAAACCCTTGATGTCCAAGAACATAGTGCCCCTTCTAAGAAGATATGTTGTTTTTCCCTAACAAAGTGTGTGTGTGTGTGTGTGTTCCTGTAAGTGTGTGTGTGTGCGCGTGTGTGTCTGGTAAATGAATGAAAAAGTTGACCAGGAGAATACAACTGTTACCTATAGAAGTTATACAAGTACTTTTCCCAGACACATACATTTTAAGTGTGTTTGTGTGTATCTTTATGCAT
>WLWD01004717.1_pt1 | contig 39756 bp, 17 predicted proteins | sample 6712731 | NCBI WGS metagenome assembly WLWD01 (sample SAMN12718690, study PRJNA576275) | sponge metagenome | isolation source: marine sponge | host: Mycale hentscheli | place: New Zealand: South Island, Marlborough, Capsize Point | collected 2014-11-01
CGAAGTGAGTAGAAGGAAATAAAACCACGTGCAAGGGTGGGGAGCATCAAGTGAAGACTGCGTGACAGGGCTATACATACAGCACATGACTTGAACTAACAGAGTAACATGTGAGACACGAGAGGGGGACTGAAGAAACAAATGGTCACCATAGGTGAACTATAACACTTATTGGGACCAAGTCAGAAAAGGCTCAGCACCAATTAGCACCCAATCATACTTCCTAAAGTGATTGCAGCAAATGGAGGCTGCAACAAAATCAAACAAACAAACAAACAATCCACCAACACTTGATGATTGAGGAGGGCACAGCTTTAAATAAACGGGCATGAGCAGCACGAGAGCCATTCGTACTGCAAAAATTATTGACAAAGCTTTCAGCAATATTGACTTGATAAGATGGCATTTCAACACTGTGATGACACAAAAGATTTAAATGAATGAATTTAAAGCTGCTTCATGTGAGGATCTTCTATGCATGAAAGTTCCCTAATCATTACATACAAATCAGAGTAAAGTGGGCACATTTTGAAAACCTGTGTCTTTGTAATAGAGTGCACCATATTTGTTTGTTTTTTTCCCTTTCTACTGTAATACATTCAATTGCAGCATAACCACTGACACAGTTCATGTAATACATTCCATTGCAAGCATAACCACTGACACAGTTCATGCAATACATTCAATTGCAGCATAACCACTGACACAGTTCATGTAATACATTCCATTGCAAGCATAACCACTGACACAGTTCATGTAATACATTCCATTGCAAGCATAACCACTGACACAGTTCATTTAATAATTTTCATGTATGGTATTAAAAATTTGCTAAAACATGATTATGATTTCAAGAAGTCATTTAGAATATTCCATCCATGATTTGTAAGTGTTCTAAACTATATTTAACATTTGCTACAGCAAAATAAGTTGCTCAAGAATAGATTAGAGCTGAATAAAAGTTTGTTGTTCAAAACGTAAAACTTAGTTGTAAACAAACAAATACGAGAGACTCTAAGTTCTTGAAAGGTGATTTATCATCAAGATCTTCAGTACTTTCAAAATACTATGTGAATGTTCTACATGTATACAACTAACACACAAACTAACACACATAGCCTCGAGAAGCATCAATATAATAGTACACTTGTTAAGTGCCACAGTGTGGTGGGGTACTTGCTAGTGAAGTGTATCGGTAGAGAAACCTAATCTATGTACTTTGCTGATATATTTGGGTGATTACTAACATTTGTATTTATTTGAGGTTTAATAATTATTGTGAACATTCTGTATCATTCAATTAAGTGACGATGTACCTTGCACTTCAAATACTGATGAAGTCACTCCAGGATCTGTCGTATCAGCATTATCAGCAGTGTATGTGTAACTTCCAGGTAGATATCCAGATATTTCTATAGCAACTCTGTACATCTGACTCTCACATGGAGGATTGCCTTGTATAGTCTCTCCTCCTCCTATAAAGAATACACCGACCATATGAGTAATCATACTTCCATTCCTTCTCCAAGTCACTGAAGCTTGTGCTCCTGTAGTTACTCCTTCTATGACTAACACTAGAGCATTACGATCTAGTAATTTTGGATTATCAGCAATATTTATAGTAGCACTAGTGATGGCACCTACAAATAGCACAAATATATTAATAAATAAAATATGAAATACTGAATATTTTGAAACCAACATATCCTCTCCCCCCTCCCTCCCTTACACACCCCACACACACACATACACACACACACACACATAGAAACTATCATAATGAAGAACTTAATCTTGGTGTTAATTATCAACATTATTTTAATGAAATTTAAACCACACCTACTAATGTGTGTGTGTGTGTGTGTGTGTATATGACATGGGTCATGTGCTTCAAGCACATTTACAAGCATTTGGAGAAGTGATTAATGATGACATAATGTTTGAAGCACACATTTGCCAGCAATACTGAACAAGTGATCCACTAAGCTAATGATGCTGAAGTCCCAAGCACACCTTCAGCTCTCTTGGCTAGTGATGGAAAAACTAATACACGTTCTGACCAATAATTTCAGTCGATCCAGTTTCTCACTAACTCACTGCTCTTCAAGACAGTCAGTTGTTGTCCATACTGGCAGAGGCTCTTTGGTTCATTTGCAATCTTGTATGGATATGTTTTACCCAGCACAAGGAGTTTGGAGCAGAGATTGGTGTAACAAATCAATAGTGCTTTTATGCTTTGACCAGAGAGACTGACTGCCTACACCAGTGTTCCTAAATGCTGGTAAAAGCAGATGGAATAGCACATAGTCCACTCCAGGCTAAGTAAGTATTTAAGGCCTACACAACAATTAGCTTAGATTGACAGAGCTTTGAGTAAACTGTTTCATAGCAAGGTAGATCTGAACAGAAATGTGAGATAGCTACATTATAACACAAGGTGAAGGTGGTACAGAGAGTGATGAATAGAACAATGGAAGTGTTAATGGAGCTATAAATGTAATATGAGCTAATGAAGCTAATTGTATGAATGTTAATGAATGGTATATGGGAAACTAAGGAATAAACAATGAAGTGTGGAAATGTGATGAACGAGCTAGCTAGATACACACACACACAAACATACAAACTAATAAGCAGCAAACAAACTAATAAAAATTTAAAGTTCTGTAATTTTTTTGTTGTAGTGTGGTACTACACCACAAATATAATTCATAAAATATTTTCAGAAGTAGCTATTTATAAGAAAACTCTTCACAAAAGCACTTCACAACTGCTTATTATTGTGTTGTGGTGAGGGTCATCTTTAATGGTGTATACAACATGCAGTTTTATTGAGAACAACTCATAATTTGGCATATTTAACAATAAAATACTGTTGCTGCTGTGTGGCTTCATTAAATGGAGCTAACATGCTGGGAGCTGCTTTGCATTGATATAATATATCAACAAAAATGTTAATGCCCAAGCCACAGTAGCCCTATAAAGGCTATTCAAAATACCTACTTCATTAAGAAGCTTTTGTTAATGGTGGTAAAAGCACATATCACATATAGTGGCACAGAATGACTTGCTGGAGCATTATAAATCTTGGATAATATGACCAAAAGTGAGTTCAGACCGCAGGTAAAACTGCAAGCCAGTTCTTTACTTCTGGTAAAAAATTATAAAGTGATGGTGGCCACTGGACTGATTATGTTATTGTTTTTTCCTCAACATTTACTATTTTTATAAAAGTCTATTGTATCACAAGTATTATTTTTAATTATGCTATAGTACTTACACTGTCCTTGTACTAAAGTAATAGAAGCTGCTACTGTCAAAAGCAACTGGATCATTATGAGTCTATATTACATTGTGACAAATATTATAATTACAACTTCAAAGAGATTGGGTGCATAACATTGATAATGGTGGTGAAACATTGGAACTCAAAATGAAAGAGACACTATCAAGAGTGTATGAATTCGTGTCATTGTGATTTTCCTCTAACGCTTGATTTATTTCATGGTCAGCTATTTTTCGAACTCACAACCTATAAATCGTGAAAAGTGGCATTCCGTAGTTACTGCTTACTCTCTATCTTTCTTATTCTCAGTTGGACAAGTGGGCATGGACCATTTCAAATTTAGCGATCCTCCTTACCAGTTAGTCTCAATATCAGTGTAACTCTCTATTTACAATGCTGACTTGGATCTCACTTTTATCTGTAACTATTCATATCACTCTAACATGTTTGTTTTTATTCACAACAGTACTACTGCTTTTCCACTCCATATAGATGATTGCAATTGTTTACAACATATTTTACCTAGTTAAACAAGCAAAGCTAGGAGCAGGTGTACACATGTAGGTAGAAATTATGTGGCTGCTATGAGCAATAAGTACACACCAAAGGCATTTCATATAATATAAAATGCCAAATAGGCATGTGATGCTGCTCTTGTTTGAACCAATATTTTAGTCTACCTGATCTAACACTTTATGGCTACTGGGGCTGTCTACAAGTCTCCCTTCATTCCTTGATTCTATTATCTACCTCAAAAAGGTTATCTGCAGCTACACTAAAATTGAAGTTATTGTTATAAATAGTTGCGTACTTCAGTAAGAATGGTAAGAAACTAACCTGCTAATATTACTTTATAGTAATAACAATTTCACCTACATTCTCAAAATTAATAATTACACCACAGATCAAGACTTTATTCAGCTCATTATTATAAACTGCAAGGTATACATGTTAACTTGTGACTTAGAACTCATAAGTTAAGGTTTCTACATAGCTTAATAGTGAGTAGAACTCCTACATTATTATCGAATTTGATGCCATAACATTTAATCAAGGGAACCTCTAATAAGAAGACATGCTTGGAATGCTTTTACTGGTGGACAAGTGAGCTTAATGATGAAGTTATGATTATAGCAGCAATAGACTTGCTATTGGGAAAGTCATTCAGGTCTTTGTTCAGCTGATAGAGTTCATGTCTATCTCTGTACCACCATAAATGCTATAAAAACAATATGCTGTAAAAGATACATAAAGGAGGAGCTTAAAATTTTAATACTTGAACTAAACCACCAGATAGTAAAACACATTGCCACTCACTACCTAGGCTGAACTTTCTTCTCTTGCACCTCCAGCACCCACTATTGTACTAATAACTAGCTAGCTAGCTAGCTAGCTATTCACATGAATTTACTAGTTAGCGAGAATGGACGCACCCTAGCATCGTACACATGACAACCCTTCTCTAACTAAATTTCGTCCGCATCGCTCACCTTAACAATACACTCCCAGCAAGTTGCTCCCACCTTCAAGAATAGTGTTCACGGGGACGAGTTCACTGGTAATGAGTGCTAGACGAAGGGTACTTTGAGGTTAGGGGGTGTGCTAAGGTTATTCATAGTTGTATTAAACATATTCATTGGTTTCGGTCGAGTGAATAAACGTGTACACAACAATTTGACTCGCAAGAATTTATTAGGTTCAATATTATTTATAGGATTAGTTATTGCATTTACAGGAAACTTCAAAATTTATCTCAGCATGAAGCTAGCACATAATGAGCCAAGCTGGCTTTTAGAATGCTTCCAAATTAGCTCATCTATTTAAAGCGATCAATCAACTATATTCAATTTTGTCACAAGTTCTGATGCAGCAATAAGTGGAGACATCTGTGAGAATCAGGTAGAAGCAATTGAGTAAGTTTTACTTCTATTACAATACAGAGCATTAGTAGTTACTTTCTTGCATTGTGTTTGATTTGCTTTTTTTTAATTTTTTTTTATTATTTTTTAATTTTATTTTTTATTTTTTTATTTTTTTTATAATGCTAAGAATCCTTGGTGAGCTGAATTAATGCGATCAATAAAATTCACTTCAAGAACTTCAAGAATCCAAGTATCAATGACATTTACTGCTACCATAATGACTCCTAGAATTGTTTGAATGTTATTTTATTGATATGCTTTTTTTTTTCTTCTCTTCATAATTAACTTTAATACTTTTTACATTGACATTTATTTTAGTTTATAATTAAGTCTTACAATATAGTAGGTCGTTCACAATTTCTTTCTCACCATCTATTTTGTGAGCAGGCATATCATAGTGACACTAACAGGCTGTTCAAATTTAACTCAATTAAAAGAGTTATTTGCCCATCCACTTCATTGTGTAAAATATGATGTTAATTGGCATTTTTAATACATATTTGTGATGGCATTTCTAAAGCATTACAGTACAATAAAGAAACAAATTTAATCATGTTACTTCGTAGATGAACATTTGCAAAGGTGATGTTTTCTGTCTGTCTCTCAACAGTGGATCTTCAAAATGGTAGAGTTTCGAAAGTTGAATTTGCCAGAAAAATAATTAATTTTTTTCTTTCTTTGGCTGAAATTATAAGCCAAGTTTAGCTTAACGTTATAGGAGAAGAATTAGGAGAAAATGTGACTCGCTGGCAATTGGTAGTTGTACACTTAGCCAAACTTAGTAATATTTGATGTATGTGTATACCTACACATTTTGTCTAATAAATGTGGACAAGTAGTTACATGCTGTTTTGTTGTTTGTAGTTGTTGTTTTTAACTTGGAAGCATAAAGGGTTCTCACCAATTCATTTAGGGCCAGGTCAGCTTCCTTATTTTACTAGGTAATTATTGATTGAGTTTGTGTCAATTGTTCACTTATGTTGGCAACCTATACACCTCAGTGGTGTAGGAAGATGGTTCAGTATGGGGGACTCCAAGGGCATGCGTTTTGTGGTTTAAAGGCGTTCATGGGAGAAATTACCTCATTAGATTGTGCCCCAAAACTATGAGGAGAGGGGCTTCAGCCCATAAAACTCCACTCCCCCCCCCCCCCCCCCCCCTCCTTCCTATGCCCGCCACTGCACCTTGACTTATGAATTCACAGTGTGCTAAGTTGAACATACACAATTGCAATGGAGCAAACCATCTTGTTTCATGTATTTACTGAAAATATTTATAATAGAATTAACAAAATATTACATTGAAAGTTATTATGGTGCATAGTACATAACCGCAAACTGGAACCAAAGATATCCTGTATACTTATGTTGGTTTATTCAAGTCAAGTACATGTTTTCAAAGAACATCAGGTCCATTCTGTAAAAAATCACAACAAGACTAGCAGATGGCAGCATATAATATAACCTCTTTGTAGATCGATAAACTTTTCTGTTAGCCTTTTAGCATTCAATCTCTGTGTCTTCAGCCCTAACAGATTGTTTAATGTGTTTCTCTATAAATATTCCTGGATGGTTTCATTGTATATACTTTCAAAATACAACACAGTCTTTTCCCTTGAGCTCTTCACCTAATTCATATGAGCTTTTCACATCATAGTAACCTCGGGTAAAGTCAGTCATAGGAGCTTGCAACAGCAACATCTGTAATTGGGAGCATTATATTAAGCAGTTTTTTTTTAAATTGTCTATGACGTGTAATAATTATAAGTAAAGTTACAAGTTCTATTCAATGTTGTATATAAATGAATTTATATGTGGCTTTGCTAGGAGTCAAAATTCTACTTCCGCTGTGTAATATCACTTAAATACATTGCACTACATGGGCTTGACAAATTGTTATTGCATAATTATAGCCAGCATTTCATAGTACCCTTTGAACTCATGGCTCATCGTTTATTTATGAACATCTAAGAAAAAATTTTACCATGCAAGTAGATTATGAAAGATTGATAGAGTGATGCAGACTTTTATAAGTTAGAATTAGAATATAGGAATTATTTGCAGAAGAATTGAATAGTATAATAGCTGAAATGCTTGGGACAAAGCAAAAACAATCATACATAGCCTTCCCCCTCCCCCCCCCAGTAAATAGTTTAGTAACCACAAAAATAGGAAGCAAAATAAACATGGATTGAGGGATTATCTGGCACTTAGCAAAAGACTTTTGAAATTAATATTTAAGCCAAAAAACTATGTAGTCCATTAAATAGTTACAGAATACAAATAACATTTCATCCAAACATGCCCTATGTCAGTGATGCTCAACACCAAAATCATTATTATAATCTTGTTAGTCTTCTTCATTGTTTTGCTTTTTCATGTCCCTTTTCACCTTGAAGATCACTATCAATCCAGCACTGGTTCATTTAATTAGAACTTTGAATAGAGAAAGAGAGAGATATAATGTTATGAATAATGTGATGATTTAGTAATAAACATATGCTCCTTTAAAATACATTGTGTTATTGTTGTTGTTAATCCAGCTTGCTCCTCATTTTGTGCTTATACACATAGCTAAAGTGAAATAATAACAATAGTAATTGTCTTCAGTTTTAGGAACAAAATTATGACCACTTACCTCTCCATACTCACTTCATTACCTTCATAGGATTTTTCAGTAGCAGCAGAAGTGTATCCTTCTTTGACTGCACCTTTAGCAGTACTATGGAAGTAGGGGCATAATTCTATCAGAGAATGCTATATGGGTGCGAAGTGTCTGCTAAACTACAAACACAAAAGGCTAGCACATGACTAGCTATTCAACCAAAAAATATATACTCATATCATGTATAAAAATGCCCCAAAACCATTCAACTCAAAACTGAGTTCATAATGCATAGGCATATCCGCATATTTTCAATTGGTCCAGCCAGGAAGTGGGTGTGGTTACCAAAATGGGTGTGGTTAATTTAAGTGCATGTGGTTTTAAAATTGTAAAATATTGTTTACACAAAATGTGATATTCATCAGCACACAGTTTCATTAAAACCTTGATTCTGTAAATCATTGCATAATACTTGTTAAAAAATGTTGAGTGTTAAAATTTAACAAATATCTCCTGATAAAAGTCAGTCATAGCTAAAGAAATTACAAACGCACCATTATTTGCTTCCTATGTTTGTATCAGAAAAGCTTCGTTTTTTGCTGTTGTTTTTTGTTTTGTTTGCTTTACAACAATAGTGACTTTCTAATGCTTTATGTTAGTGAATCCAAGGCTCCGATAGCTAATTAGAACCAGCCAGGGTGAACTGGTTTCTTTTTCCTACTACAACTTAAAGTTTAATAGCTGGTGATAGCCTCACATAACAATACCCTTTACCTATAGCAATTGATAAGGGATCGGCTACCCGAGACCGTTTACCTAACAGCTACGCTGGGCTACTCGAGGTTAGGTTTTGCGATAGACACTTTCACCACTGACTTCAGGACTTAATCGCTAGAGTTAGGAACCGCTCATTCTCCCTCAGCGTTAGGCGCAGAGTCTGAACTTACTTTATTAATTGACCTTCTTCGGCATGCGTTTCTTTCCTGCTAAAAAAACAGTGGCGGCCAGCTCAGCAGGCCAGAGACGATGGGTATGAGAGATTAAGTCAAATGACTAATCATCTTGTGAAATGTGTGAAATTTTAGAGAACATACTTACTTTTTGCTACTATTTATACATAAGGTTACTGCAATGGTGGGAGCAAAAGTTGCCTATGTAGACCCCCTTAGTTTTAGTGGAGTCCAACCTTGCATGGTGGCAAGACCAGGGGATACGCCTACGAAATAGCACCACTCTTTACATTATAATTGCATCCTTAAAATCCACCTCCTGTTGTAGGCGGGGCTTCGTAGTTCTGAGCATCATCAGGATTGGTTCAAGCCACGTAACCTCCTCACTCATTCCTTACTCATCTTATTAGTTCAGTCACCCTTACATATACACTTCTTGAACATGGCGCCTCCAGCCTATCTTGGAGGTTCACATGGAGCGGGTCCTCTCCGGCCTCCGAGGCCCCGCTCCATGTAATTAAAGTTGTTTTCGTGGGTAAGATTACAGTAAAGTCTCACTGTAATTCCATTCACTTCACTCTTATCACCTACTCATTAGCAACAAGGCTGCTCTACAAATTCCTAAGTCATTCACTTCATGTCCACCTAACTTATTATCACCTCATCATTGGGGCATGCTCACTGACCACCTCATGTATTCTCTGTTCATATAACAATAGCCTTCTCTGGCCCTTGTAATTCATTTCACTAGAAGGTCCACAAGACCGAGAATTTATGAATTTGAATTGAACTATCTCTTGACTTATATTTGCGCACCTGCGTGGTTTCCTACCCTTCTGGGTACTTACACAAATGACTTATGATAATTTAGGATAGGCTTATATTACTAAGAAAAACTGACTGTATATGATCTATGTAGTTACACCATGTGCAGTGATGATTGTCTAGTGACTGTAATGGAAATGGGCACAAGATACATAGATAGGATCATATAATCCACACTCTCCATCAGATCAATACTCAAGCAATTATTTATACTGCATATATGATGTGTGTGTAGTTTTGTAGAAGGACAACATTTTTCTGTTATCCTTTAATTCGAATGCTACTTAAAATCCATAGCTTGAGCAACGCCTTGAGCAATGCCTTATTAATGGCGTCGATACCCATAGGACTCGCTGGGAAAGGGCTCGCCAATAAAAACTAATGCCTCATGTAATTGAAAGGCTTTGACTTATCATTGAATGATTAGGTGGCCAAGAGTATGGCACTTGAATGTGGCAGTGTCTTATGTTGTTGTTTTTTACCATGGCTTTAAAAAATAAGATGGCCTTTGTAGTTTTGGCTGACAAATTAATTGCATGTTTGCTGTAAATTGCTTAAAACAGACATGCAATATGGTGATAAAGACCTGGAAGATTGGACACTACCACTATAATTTCATGTTTTCGGTAATCCAACGCTATTACTTTTGAACAGAAAGATTAATTATGAGTTTTATTAAGTCAACTGGCAAGGTTTCAAAGCAACGTAAATTTATTAAATCATGCTGCACTGCCCAGGAAGAAAAATGACAAACAAAAGTTGGTCTAGCAGGTTTGAAAACACACTTGTCAGGCACATGTTGAGTCTGCCAGGCCAATTCTGCTGCCACTGCATCATCAGATTTAAAATTTTCTGCTTTACTCCTTAAAGCAATCACCCAATTTAGCTAAACCGACACAGCCCACTCTCTCTCTCTCTTTAATTTCTGGGTCATCCTTAATGCCTTAATCAATCTTCAGTGCTCTGGAACCTCAGAGCCTGGTCCCTCTCAAGATCGTTATGCATGAAGCACCTATGATTCCAGATTAACTGTAATTCCTAAGAAATATTAATTCTTGTTCGTTGATATTAAGCAAGTTCTTTTTTTGTTTTTTTATTTTACACCCTAATTTTTGTCACAAATCAGATCATATTGTTATTAATTTCACTTCTCAAATAATTAGGTGGGCATTTCTATCACTTTAACCCCCCCCCCCCCCCCCCCTCCCTCCCATTGGATTCATCACTTGTACCCTGCCACACACCGTGGCACACAATGTACTAACTTTTGCCATTTTTATCATCCTATCTATAGCTCTACCATTTTATTTAGTTACATTGTTTTCTCTCTCCTGCTCTCTTTCTTCCTGAGCCATCTCAGCTTTTCTTGTTCATCTTTCTTATTGAGTCATAAATTTCTTTCTCCTCCTTTGTTAATCTCTCCTGCTTCTGATCTGTATCTTTATCCTTTTAATCACCTTCATCCTAATTGCTACTGAATGAGAAAGCACTGTACCTATTTAGGTAATGACGATGCTTTACCAATTCTGTCCAGCTAATGAATTATTCATGAATACACACATCGTCTGTCTTCATCATTACTAACACACAAGTTTATGCTATAATATGTGTGACTAAATTTAAGATTTATCTTAAGTCAAAACTAAGAACTAATTAAGACTGAAAAATTTCCAAATTTTCACGCTTAAGTAAAGTAGCATATGATGTAGAGAATGTGTGCCATCATGGAAGAGTGAAGATTTGTTCTCAAGTCATCTTCTATTGTTGAACCTTTACTTGTTGATCATGTATAGATTTTTGTTTTTGTTTTTTTTTCCTTCAAAATGTAATGTATAAACATTATTAGTGAGAATTTATTTAGAACAACCCAAATAAAATTATAGTGACATCAGGTGGTCTTTACAGGTAAAACTCTATTAAGGAAGTGTATCAAGGCTTTATTTTACTTGACGATCTTTCCTAATTCAATATATGCACGTTGGGTACAAGGTCCTCAGATATACAAGACAAAAGATAAAGCACAGAAATAAAAAGGGATAAGTGGCATTTAATTATTTTATAATAGTCTCTATGGTATAGATATGTAGTATTTTGGCAAGAACTTTAAATATATTTTAAAGACTGGTGGCTGTGTGTGATAAACAAATGGTATGAGTGTGACTCAGTTAATCAAAGAAATTGACAAAATTCAATCATATAACAAAACGGTTTTCCTTAGACTGCTTTTACAAGTTGCTCTCACCAGGATTTAGGAGTATACTATAAAGTGTTGTGATACATCATAGGGTGTTATGGTACACTATAAGGTGTTTCATTAAACACCTACTTTATAGTAGGGTGTTATGGTGCACCATAGAGTGTACCATAACACCCCTGTTTAATAGGGTGTTCCATTACACCCTAGTAAGGGTGTACCGTTACACCCCATTTTTTACTGTGTAATTAATAGACTGATAATTCTGTAATAAATTGTAAAGCCAACCTCCAATGGCTAATGCATCCCAACTACACAAATAATGGGAGAAACAAAAAATATAAATCTGAGCAGAAATACTTTTACTTTTTCTGATTCCATAGTGAAATACCTATCTGTGCAATACTGCAGATCATATACCTCCCTCATTATAATCCAGGATATAATACATATTAGAAACACTCAACGATGGAATAACAAGATTTTTGTATTCTCACCTGCATAAACATTTGAGAATTTGCATTACAAGTTACATTATAATCATTACAGAGTAAGTTGTGATACAACAAAAACTACAACAACAACAATAGTAATAATAAATAATTATAGCTTTACAAAACATGTATATTGTTATTAAATTTTCATGCACATATACAAACGAGCTATTTATTTATTTAAAATTTTAGTTAGTAAAATACTTCAGCTTTGGAAGTTAGCATAAGTATCAAAAGAGTCCAGGAAAGTTAGTGTGGCTTCAAAAATTGCTTTATAGTTGTCCTGCAGTTACAAACACAACATAAAGGTAGATTTTGGTCTAAAAGGTGGGTCTAAGAAAAAATTGTTGAATGACCAGGACATAACTTATGAGAACATCGAGCATTAGTTAATTTACCTGTACTCTACCTCCTTACAATTTGTCAACGACATGGTTAGAGAGGGGAAGGAGAAGCTTGGCACCCTTTACCCTCCTACCCAATCCTTTCTTGAGCATATATCACACTTAACAGTCATTATTATAATTTATATTTGATATGTATGGCTTTGCTGCTACCAATAGTGGTTCATAGTTTTCACTGCTAATTTGCTGTAAATTAATATTATGTTGTTTTCACCAGAATACACTTTTTAAATCTGAAATATTATTATTGGCTGTTTGCAACACAAATGGCATTATGCATAGGTGACAAGTTTCTGAAATGACAAATAAATACATTGTATATTTTGACCTGACCACACCCATAATAGTCCAAACCCATTTTTTCCATACTCATTAATGAAATCATAATTGTAATGACTTGTTAGTTGGGATAAACAAGAAAGAGATGAGAGACTATTTTGATGGTAGTAAGAGTTATCAGCTAATCATCTCCTCTGGCTTTTTTGGCCTTATAAGGGGTTCAACCACAACAGGAACTTAAATATTCTTTACTCTGACTATTTGCGAACTCCCAGGCAAATTAATGCAAAAATAGCACAAGCTAGTTATATTTTAATTATACTATTAATTTATGCATACAATCTCTAAAAGTCTCCAGTTGTCCTCAAGTTTTTAGTGTGCATGTGCAGCCCAGGTTGGTAAATCATGACAACAATTGTTTAAGTTCTCCAATGGGGCAGGACCAAAACTAAAGCTTCACAATCTTTAGTATCCCACTCCATTCAGGACATTGGCATCCGTGATTATGGCTAACTTTTACAGTCTATATCAATACTAATTGCTCACTAAACTAATTGTGTTTTTATTATTGTTTGATTAAAGTCTATCTTGTAATAATGATAGCTAATAAACCATTTAAAAGTAGACCCTCCCCAATGCAGAACCTCAATAGTGCAAAAAAATTTGAATGTGCCATTACTATGCAGATGTAACTTTTTTAAATTGCAAAGAGATTCTATTCTTATATTGAGCCATCAATCTTTACTGACTTTCACTTGTCCGAATGTTGATGAAAGGAGTTTACTCAACACAATAGAAAATATACTCTCTCTCACTCATGGCAACTACAGCTGGCATTACAAGTAGGCAGATCTACTATTGTAGATATATAAGAGGAGGATGATAAGCAATGAGAGAAGATACAGAAGCTGATCAGTTGTCTGGTAAAAATCATGAAGGTAGTAATAGATAATCAGCTATAGATCGCTATTATGGGTAAGTACATACTTGAATTACAATGCAATAATATACATTATCTCTACACAAAATTGGATTAGTAATTTTTAGTTGGCTAAATAGTATGGTTATACGGAAAAGTGATTTTTTGTTGGTCTAGAGGAAATAAATTTGTCAACTACTACATAAAGACTTATCTTTAGGAGTTATGCTGACAGAATAGCTGACAGAAAGACTACAGACATGCTATGTTGAGAATGAAGCTAAGTTGATTATGATCAATTTATATTTTTCTGGTTAAATTCAACTTACTACTGTTGGCACAGCTCCAGGCTTCTGAATTCTTAAAGCTTTTACAACTTGGAAGACATCAACCACACCCTCTGTCTTGCAGCGATCAATGATGGTAGCCAGAGCACAGAACATTCCACTACGAGTGACAGTATCACTAAAATACATTCAAAATTAGGAGCAATAAATTACACAAAAAAAGTCCAGAAGTAATGCAATTAATCTTTAGCAGACAGTAATCACAAATTCATGACAACTGCATCGTAAAGCTCATCTGTGATGCTACATGCAGAATACAGTAGTCATGAATCTGTGATGCTACATGCAGAATACAGTTGTTATGAATTGGTGCAGGCTTGTTCATGCTCCACAATTTTACTTATAACATTCATAGAATGCTCAGAGCTTTAATAGCCTACTTACTGATGAAACAAGATGGCTATATTTCTTTTTGCATAGTATCAATAGAGGATTGTAACAGTGACTTACTTAAAATTGGTTGGAATCAATTGTTAACTAGATATTACATGGCCCATAGGCAAACGCTGATCAAAATTTATACTAACCTTCCCTTATTTTCTTTTCCCATGAGGTGTGCTCCATCAAGATTAAATTCTGAATTCTGTCTCCATTATTCAATTATGTTTATGTATGCACTATATTATTTAAAAATGAATATCAAAATTCATTCACTAAGGGTCAAGGTACATTCTTATAAATGGTTTTGACCCTCATTTTGTATGGCTATTTAGTCTCGCATAGCCAGACCCTTTATCACCCTTTACCCACTACACAACTCAGCTGTTCTGGCTCCACCCGGAAGTTGGTGGAAGTAATTAGGCTTTAGCACTACGAATAATATCAGCAGTATAGTAAATGTAACCATTCCTTCTGCGAGCTGCAATTTCACATGTGGACAGTGATGAGTATCTCTGACAAGACTGCATTAGATACTGTTTACAGATTTTTAGCCACCTGGGTTACTCGTGTCTGAAGGAAGAAAGAACAAATATATTTTGACTGCAAAGGCAGCATTGATCCATTGTGTGAATAAAAGTTTTCGCTCGCAAGTTTCTCCTTTACCGCATGTGGTCACTAAATGTTATTCATAGTGCTAAAGTTTAATTACCTCCACCAATTTTGGGTGGAACCAGAACCATTTAGTCAATGGCAGTATTCCAGACCCTTTCCAGCCCCCACCCCCGTGTAGTGGGTAAAAGGTGATAAAGGGTTTGGCTACACGAGGCTGATGGCTACTAACCTGCAGTGCACAAAGATAGGTTTGTTTCCAGTTTTCCTCTGTACTTTGGCCACTTCTTCAATTGTGTCTACTACACTGCGTAGACTAGAGCACTGACCGTCAGGCTGCCAACATGTGATGTGGAACTGCATCACCTGATGAGCCTTGCGAGTCTATTATATTATATCACATACCGTGTATGTCGTCTTCACATTGGTAGCATTTTGAATATGACATGATGTTTAAAAACTATGTTAGGTCAAGCTTACTTCTTCATGTAGAATAGTGATATTTCTTATAGTAAATCCTTTTAGATACTCTTCGCTGATGAGGTCAATCTCAAACTCATCTATTTTCATCACTTGGTTCAAATTAGGCCAATATCTAGCACAAATCTCCTATACCAATCAATATGTTCACAGCTTTAAAAAAATTGAAAATATAAAATATAATTACATCTTATTTACCTGGTTATTTTCTTCTAATTCAGACAGCATTACTACAGCTCCAATGTTTCTTTTGTATAAAACTTTCAGCATGTTGGTCACAGTAGTGTTCATTGGATTCTCAGCTATAATGTAGGCCTTTTGCTGCTTGTAACCCTATAACAAAAAAAATGACATTTTTCATTACATTTTAATATAATGAAGTGTATTTTTTATGATATATTTACACTAGTATGGCGTTACTAGAACATGATCCTGTTTTAATTTTGAAGCAGACATTCTATCAAGCATACACTAGTATTATTTAAGGAAGGGTATGGGGATACTAAAATACGAGAACGGAGGATACTATTGATACTGCCTAATATTAGTGTCCTCTCTCTCTCCCAGTGTGCAACAAGTTTTACCTTCATAGCTTTAACAATTATTTAAATATTTTGGTGCCACAAATGATTTACGCAGTAATAAAGATGGACCTATAGGAAATGTTTATTTTGTTATTTTTTCACTTTATAATGTTTTAATTACCAGTAGTACTTCTGCTTACAAGATTACGGTTATGAAAATTGAAAGCGCCACTTCTAGTTCAAAGATTTCTCGCATTGACAACGGCACAGGCTTTACATATTGTACTCATTTAAATTTGTTTGCCGTAAATAGTATTTTTTGCATCATTTATATTACATTTTATGAATGAATTCCTTTATTCCTTCTATGTTTGTACACTCCATCATAAGAATTCCTTTATTCCTTCTATGTTCGTACACTCCATCATAAGAATTCCTTTATTCCTTCTATGTTCGTACACTCCATCATAAGCTGTTTATTAATGCCAAACATTATAGGCTTCTGCAGCTCTTAAAGAATGGTTGGTCTTGTATTCCTAATTTTCACAGTATATTTGCAAGCCTTGCTTCTTGTATTGTCACACCAAGTTTTCCTTGATTTATGAGGACTTATAAAATTTCATATCAGGTATGGCTGACCAAACTTTGATTCAGAAGCTAAGTAAGATTGGAAAACTGACTGTGAGGAGCAAGACTGACTAATGTGAAGATAACTGGGAGAGCAGACTGTGACCATGACAACAACAAAGATAACTGGGAGAGCATAGACTGTGACCATGACAACAACAAAGATAACTGGGAGAGCAGACTGTGACCATGACAACAACAAAGATAACTGGGAGAGCATAGACTGTGACTATGACAACAACAAAGATAAATGGGAGAGCAGTCTGTGACCATGACAACAACAAAGGATTATACTAAATGAATTGATCCTTGGAGGCTTCATAACTGTAAATAGCCATTATTTTCTAAATTTATCACTCCATGACAACTCTTTACAATATTATGTATACAAATATTTCATTTCTTCTGGCACAAAATTTGTTTGACTTAAGATATTTTATCATAATTACAATTTTTTAATGCAGATTCAGAAGAAATGAAATGCTCATCAGTAAACTTTTTGTTTACAGTATTTTCTTAAATTAATCTTTACTTTTATAAATTCCTAATTATTACTTTTCTATTCAAAGAGCTAATATAAATGGTTTTTATCTCACATGAGCAAAAGTTGCATGAATATAATCTTTTTCTTCTTGTTCTCCTTTTATTATCACACGATAACGATCAGCTGAAAATAAACAAAATACAATCATCAAATAATCCACAATTAATTTAACAAATTGTAATTTATTACTAATTAGTTAACTAAATATTATTATTGTATAATTTGTAATATTTGACAGCACATCTTCCTCACCAGGTAGATACTTCATACTTCTGTTCTTATCTTTGTTCTTATTGGCATTAGTACACACCACTTCACTTATCTTTGGGGATACTTGGTTCAATACCTAAACAAAAGTTGTCATTATTATAATTATAACACAGGTTAAATTATATATGCTATGTTTGTTATAAAATAGAGGAAGTCCTCAATTATTGGTCCAAAAACTCATCTTGTTGGCTAATTGACTTAAAAAGTTATTGTGAGACCAACAAAGCAAATTGTATACTAGATAGCCTTGCATACCGTAGGACTACCGCCATTAAATATCAGCCACTGTAGCATCCAATACATAGATTACTGACTGACAAAATACGATTCCAGCATAACTTCCTCACATTGTAAACTACACTATTTAATGTGTACCATTGTAATCTCCACTTACGATTACCCTTTACCAAAGATATTGAATAGTATTCTTATGTGTAATTTTTGTTGTGGCGAAGGTTTTTATTTCTTACTGGGGCAGTTGTTGCAACTATATAGTGTACAAGGTAGCTAGTTAATAGAGTACCCTGTCTTCTAATCGCCATTGGACTAAAACATGAGCACTAAAGCCTGTCAATAGGCAGCTGCATTTCACTCTCAACTATCTGCCGAAAGCTATATAGAAAGCTTGCCAACATAACTTACATACTCTAGTACAACCATCCTCCTAAGTACCTTCGAATAGCTGTAAGTTTATTAAAATTTTCGGTCTTATGCAATATATCACTAGGACAATAGAGGTAGGCGGGGTTGAATAAATGTTGGACAATAATCAAGGACTTATGATAACCAGAAAATAAAAATTGAATTCTATAATGATCCTTTAAGTAGAGCTGAACAACTTCAGCACCAATGTCTTTCATATTTGATGAATAAGTTCATTAATATCACTTTTTATTGATAGATATGATTAAAGTTTTTATAATAAACAGTGCACCATTAGCTAATAATGGATATATCAACAGAATAGTGAATTTAATTGTACCACTTTTCTTATAGACCAAACTCATGTTGGTCAGCTCCTTTATTTCAGGAGGTAATAATGAAATATGATTTAATCATACCATGTTAGTTACTTTTCTTGAGTAATAGCAATCAATATTATAATGTTATGGCTACAGCACCAACACATTTTTTATGCCAGGAATCACTGCATATTAATGTGATTTATTACCTTTAATTAGCCATACCCATTTTCTGGTCATTCCAATAAAAATTGCCAACTATACCTCTGTAGCCTTATACAGACATACCACATCAGCAAATGACAACTCACATCAAACTGGGACTGGTAAGTGGTGGCATTAGTATCAGGGCTAATTTTGCCATAATTCCTAATAACAACTCTCAAGTTGGCAGCACTAATCTGAGTATCTCCACATCTCACAAACTCCAAGATTGCATCATGGAGGAAGATGTACTGGTCCTACACAAACAGAAGCATGGTGGTGGTTATTACATGTAAAATATCGGTTGTCATAATACAGCACAAAATATAAACATGAAGTCTCTCTGTTGGCTTTTCATTAGGTATTGAATAATCTATATAATATAATATGATTGCTCATGTGTCAGTAATGATGACAACGACCGATGGGGTGTGTATTCATGAATAATTCATGAATTAAACAGTTCATTAAAACATCATCATTACCTGAATGGGTAAAATATTGTCACATTCAGTAGAAAGTGGTTAATTATAACTAAAAGCGGGTGGAGTCGACGAGGGAAGATGGCATTCATTTTTGAAAAGAAGACAAAAGTACGAAAGAGAAGGCAGAAAGGTGACTAAAATGCAGGTGGAATCGTCTAGGAAAGTCGGCGTAGTAAAATCATCCAGTAAAGGCAAAGTAAGTTTAAAAAAGGAAGGCAAAAGTACGAAAAAGAAGGCAAATGTTTTGCAAAGCCTTAAGTCCACAATCATGATAGAAGACAGAGAGACTCAGAATGAGGAGAGATAGACAAAGGAGGCGAATGGACTCCATGACTCAAGAAAAAAGCTCAAAAAAAGGAAACGTGGGGGATAGGAAAAGCTGAGATAGTACAGGAAAAAAGAGAGCAGGAGAGGGAAACTGATGTAACCTTAACCAATGGTAGAGAATGATAACCTTAACCAATGGTAGAGAATGATAACCTTAACCAATGGTAGAGAATGATAACCTTAACCAAGGTAGAGAATGATAACCATGAATAAAAATAACTTATACAACTGTATCCTTATTTTACGGTAGGTCAAGCACCACTGTGTGGAGGGGTACTTGCTAGTAATTATAATTTGTCTGAATTAAGTCACCCTTACTTGTTCCAACTACAGCTGATGGGTGTGTTACATTTTGTGTTACTTTTTTCCTTTTTCATAGTCCATTTCAGAATTAAAAGAAAAATAAATGGCCTTAAAAATTGAATACGTTGATTGATACACGAGAACTCTAACTACTGAGCTATACCTACCAATGAGCAAATAACTTTCCTAATTATTTATTTAAACTGTTGAAAAGTTTTGCAATGCTACGGCTTCACTCTCAACAAACCCCATAAAAATTCTCTTTTATTAAATATTTTTATTCTTGGAGCTTATTGGCCTTCATTTTCTATGTATTTAATACTTGTGTAATATTCTGTCAATTCAACAGTTGTGTGTAATATTTTATCAACTATAAACTAGTGATGTGCTCCGCATAAATGACAAGCGAGACATTGTGCACAAGTAATTTAAACAACAAGCTTACTTTACGAATTTATGCAAATAAATTTCATTTATTTAGTTCACCTTAGTTTTCTAGCTCCTGTTCACCTAGTTTTAGGAATGCATCATTCAGTCCATTTATTCCTAAATGGAGCTTAACCATTAATTTTAGCTTGAAAATATGGAGTTTCTTAGTAATAGTGACTATCTAAATGACCAGTAGTTCCTGACTAAAAGCCTCAGCTTAGCTATTAAAGTATGGCCCACTGCCTCAACTTAATGTTGACTTTAAAATGCTTAACTAAGTAGTAGCTGTAACACACAATACTTTCATACACATACTTGTTCACTGGATTACCGTGTACTCTCTTTGTGACTTGACTATTGGATAATAGATTTCTTGTTGTGATAAACAGCACATTAACTTATTATTGCCACTAATTTGAATAAAAGTTAAGTCCTGTAAGTTTGTGAGATCTGACTGCATCCCTGAAAATGCAGATATGTTAGAGACAACTTAATTCAAATGGGAATGATCGCTAAACTAAAGGATTTTGTCCAGTATGGAACAGGGTCGACCTCCAAGCGAGCATATGTACAACCATACATTAATACATCAACAAATAAAAAATATCCCCAATTTCAATTGTGGCCCCTGATAGTGTCTCACTCGCTTTACTCACTCACCAATCAAACTTTTATTAAGTTTCTATCTAGACTTTATAGCCTAAATTTATGTGTTTTTTTAAAAGAACTTTGAACTCACTGGTGTCTGAACCATCTTCATCCGCTGATGTCTCTGTTTAGTTATTATTCCGGCAATGTCAACCACACCCTCTTTTTTTATCTGATCCAAGATATGGTTAATAGCAATGAAAGTTCCAGTGCGACCAACTCCAGCGCTGCACAGACATTGGGAAAATAATTCAAATCTGACATTCAGTAATTCTTAATATACCTGCAGTGGACTAGTATGGGTCCTTTCTTTCCATTGTGTGCTGCAACTATTCTGCGATGGAAGGCCAGCATAGGTGAGGCATAGTCTGGTACTCCGTGGTCTGGCCATGCTGTGAAGTGGAACTGAGTCAACTTGAAGGGACGGTTACTCCCCTCTAACTGTAGTAATGAAATAATACAAAATCTTGCAACTAGAACTCCAGCAACTGCAAATTATATTTGATATAGAACTAAAATGTGCAACTTCAGCTAATAGAAAATACTGCTTACCAACTTTTTTTCTTTAAGAGTGAGATTAAAATTTTACCTTAACTTGAAATGTTCTTGTAACAAAGTCTGCCAGTACAACACTTTCAATGATTGTGACTTTAAATGGACTGTATGTTGCAGAGCCACTGTCCGGCCAGTACTGCTGACATTTGCTTTTGTTGCTTTCCTTCAGGTTTGTCACCATGACTATAATAGGAGGTCTCTCTTGCCATATCAAACGCCAAAAGTCTACTAATGTTCTGGGGAGAGGACCTGTCATATTAGTAAACTATTTCAAGCAATACCTAGTAAAATATTTTGTGCATATAACTCATGTTCTCTTAATGTCAGACAGTTAGTGTAATTAACCAAAATTCATCAAAACTTTTTCCATCATTTTGCATCAAACATGAACTAATATTCCTTGTAAATATTTGTTTATATACCTTGTGAAGCAAGGAACATCTTTGACTTGGAATGACCCTATAAAGATACAAAAAAAATGAGCACATTTGAATTACTGCATTTTTATAATATATACTAACATCGATGTAGCAGGCATTAATATAGGTCCCCTGGCAGTTGTCATATCCTGGAATTGGAGTCAACTCTATCCTGTTGTCATCATCTAATACATTTTAGAGATAATCAATTTTATACTACCCATTAATTTCATTTCTTGTATGGGAACCATTGTCATAATGATAATGAGAGAATAACTTACACACTGTGATGTTGGCAAATCTGTTGAGTTTCTTGAACTCAGGACTAAGTCCTATAGCCTTGGACTTATCTTCACCATCATACAATCCCTGGATATCATATCAAATGAATTGTATAAATAATACTGATGAAATAACTTAAATAGAATTAACCATACCATTTGGTTTATGATATTAAGTTTATTAAATAAACTTTTATTATGTGAAATGAGTAAAGCTTTAGAAATGGTACTTCAGCAAATTAATCTACAAAATGGTACAAATGACGGAAAAATTTCTATTTTGCAATATGAGAGCAAAAATGTGCACTAAAGTGAAAATTGACATCATTGATTGTTATAAAACTATTAAACAATTAAATTGGTTAACCTGAAACTGCTCTCTGAATCTAAGGTTGTTGTTTGAATGATTCTCTGCCACATAGTCCCCAAATTGGTCCACTGGCACTGCCTTTACATTAGTGTTGCACTTTCCGTCACTCTTAACATTGTCTTCCCATTCTTTGTGCACATCTAGTCTCACTTCCTTTTCTATCTTGCCAGCAGAATTGCATGCCTCCAATACATAGACTCCAGACTGACTCATTTCAGTGCTGTGAAAAGTGAGGGTGGTACCGTCATCTCCCACTGTCATGGCGTATGTAGACATTAGCTTCTTTCCCTCACTCTTCCAGGTTAATGTTGGAATTGGCTTTCCTGATACCATCACTTTGAATACTACCTCCTCACCTTCTATGGCAGTAGTATTTCCTGGAAACTCTTCAATTTGAGGAACTGCAAATATCAAACATATATCTAGTAGCTATGTATAATGTAAAGCAATAGACTATTGCATCTTAACCTCGCTAATCTGAGACCTCATTAAAAACAGCCCATTTCTGTTCAAATTATCTGATTGCATGTGCACATAGAAATGCAACTAAAAAAACGATATGAATTTTTTTTTATATCAGTTTATATTTTATATCTAATTGTTTGATCTTAACCTACTGTCACTTGCCTATATCTCAATAACATGTCATTGATGAAACCTCATAAAACACTTACTCTAGATAAAATATAACCACTAGCTCTCACACCCACCAACCACTAGTGCAGGAATGTGGAGTTGGTGTATCTACTATCACAGATAGAAAAAGAAGTGTGATAAGTTGGTAAGCAAAAAAAAAGAGATGGTTGCAGAGGTTTATTGAAAATCACGAAAGTAGGCAAGGAGAATTAGCAAGATGACTGAGTGCACTTGATTCAAATAAAAAGGAAGAAAGAATTTCTATTAATTCATTGACTCCTGAATTGCAGGGAGTCACCATTTATCAGACATAAAATTAAAAAAAACAAGTTTTCATACCACAAATATCTCATTACTGTTATTTAACACAGAAGTAAGTTTTTAATTTTTTATTTTTTTAATCTTTGCATATAAAATTTTTATATAAATATTTACTGTCAATTTGAGGAAATATTTCCCACTAGAAAAATGTCCAGTGCCTGCCATGCCTACTTTTTTTTGCGTATTTTGACTTTCATTTAATTTTATAAAAATTTTCCCTGCATAATTTGACTGAATTCATTACAAATAGTATACATATGTATATAATAAAGGGAATTTGATGTATGAACTGATCCATCAATTAATTAGATCCAGATACAATTACTTGTACAAGCTTTTACATGCCTTTGGGGTCAGATTGACTTCCCATAGTATTCAATAAAAGTAAATACATGAAATAAATGCAAATGTAATATAATATTTATAGTCATTCCTGACAGAACACTTCACTAATCTGAAAATCCTCTGGTCTAATGTTGTTAAGATTAGTGAGGGTCTACTGTATAGCACAATGTGGAAGGCTGTTCATTTCACTGTGTATACAATGAACTCTATAAGTCCAGTGCAGTGAGCGAGTTCTATTGTACCACTGCTGCTACCTTATGTTAAAATATGAATTGTCTTTGCAAATATATATTATACCTACACTTATATGTATTATCGGTATTTAGCCATAAGCGGCTAGGCCAAGTTTAGATAAATGCTGTCAGTCTCTATGATGGCCGAGGGCCATCCAATATTAGCCTGCCATTGTTTTCAATGAATCGATTAACTAATAGACAAACAGCATAACTTACTCACTTTGTAAAACTACGCTATTTACCATGCACCATTGAAATATACATATACAATTACCCTTTACTGAATATATTCAATATTCTTATGTGTAATTTTGTAGTGGCAAGTTTTTGCTTGTTTTTAATATTAAATAGTGAATATTTAACAAAAATATTAAGTAAGGCAAGACTATCTATCTTTGTAGTTTGTATATAATTGGTCCACAAAATAACTTTGTAAGTCATTCAGCTCCCAAGTTGTGTTTCACCGTAGAAACTTGGACCGATAATTGAGGACATACGTTATTTCCTTTAACAGTGAGATTTTATACAAATCATAGCTGAGAAGCTATTTTTGATTTAGAATTGAAACACTAATCACAAAATTCATTCAATACTTTGAACAATGCAGCTATTTCATTAATTTTTATCAGACCATTTACACTATTTTAATACCACTTAGTTAATTTTGTTATATATTTTTAAATTAGTTTTAGTAGAAAGAGCTCTGAAATATAATTTGTCATATTTAACTATTCGTTTAATCCCATCAGTATATGGCATTTCCTAATTAAACTAACCTACTAACCTATATAGAACAATTCCTTTGTTTTTTTTAATCATTATACCATTAATACAAGCATATAATTGCCATATTAATTGGTGGGTCATATTTGCCCGACCAAAGTAAATTTGCTTCCGCCACCCTTGAAAGTGATACTCACCGAAATACTCATCAATATCATTCATTTTCAAGTCTTCTTTCCCATCGAAATTGTATCTCGACTTGTTTCTACATAAGTGACTAAAAAATAAGAGTGCACATAAAATTTAATGGTTGGCAGAGAGATTCTGTTAGGGTTATTTAGCAATATTCTCCACTTTTTCTAAATTTGGTGATATATTTTCACTGTATGTAGTTTATGATGAAATAGCAGTTAAATAGACATGATATGTACAAGCCTCAGCTTATAGACAATGACGGTTTAGTTATTGTGAGCAATGTAATTAATGCCTTGTTATTTACAATAGATTGAATTAAAAACTTCATTTGTTAAAATTTCTTGAAAATTATATAACAATAGCATTGCATCATTGTAATTGTAAGATATACATAAGTAACAATTTGTAACTTACCCAGATCTATAAAGAGCTGCTAAAATTAAAAGTAAAACAATAAGGAGAATGAAGACAGTAACTCCTGCCGCTATTCCTCCAGCTATAATTGGCAGTGCTACAAAATAAACACAAACATTTTATTATACATGTAAATCACTTATGAAGTAACACTCTAGGTTCCATATATTTGCAGGATGTCTTAACAACAGTATTTTTAGTTCCTGAGATTACTAAAATTTGATGTTCCTATAAACCTGTAGTCTATAGCAACAACAGTCTGGCTTATAGGTCCAGGGTTTTTACAGAAATCTCTTGCCACCAAATTACCTATCCAACCTGGCCAAAGCAGCTGCTAAAATATCAGCTGGATGCGTAGAGAAACCCCTATATATGAATAATAGTGTTGCCATAGCTAACTTCCAGCTGAGTTATCAGCCCCAGTACAAACTACTGCAATGAAGATATCTAGCATAGAATAACTCACATATTGCACTCATCAGTTCCAGTTAGAGTCGTCACTTCTGTTCACTTTCTCGCCCTTATCTTCAACAAAAGCCTTATTGAAGTGGTTAGTGTGGGCTAAACAACTGTTCAATTTCGTAAGAATTACCTCCAGCTAACCTGTCATCCAAGAGTTTTAGTTTTTGGCTATAATAAGTAAAAGGTAGGATAGTTTTGTCGAACTCTGGGACTTACGCTGTGCCAGATGACAACGGGCTTTTCATTTACTCCAAAAGTGTCACTATGTCCTTTGTTTACTCTTCTATCCACCCTGGCATGCCTTATATATACCTGCTTCATCAATATTCTTAAAAACTGGTGCAGAATTGGAGTCATATTAATGGTAACAATACATGACCAATAATTTAAAGCAAAGAGAAAATAAAGCAAATAGCCAGAATTATTGAAAAACCAGAGTTTGAAGGCTGAAATGGATGGATCGCAAAAGTGGAAGACTAGGAATGTCATCTAGTAAGTAAAACTTTATGGTGAGTCTGGAGATAAGTGCTTGGGGAAATGGTTCAATCATGTCTCTCTGTCTGTCACACTCCGATTTTGGAGTTGCATAGGTTCAAGCTTTTGTAGGTGATGCCATGTCACATTATATGAACAAATAATATCCCACAGTAGTTTCTGCTTTATGCTGGAAAGTTACTTAATGAGTGCTCAAATTCAGGAGTTTTACGTTATAACTATATACCAGCAAGAATCTCCTACATGTTTAGCTACTTATTTTAGACAGCAATTCGCTTTAGCTATATCTACTGTTTTCATTACTTGAGCCTTATTGATACCTGATTAGGAATAGCCAAATACTTTCTTTTTCGGTCTGAGAATTGATTTCGTTATAGCTAGCTAGTATACAATAGCGCTGAGGGTTCGCACCTTTGGTACTTCATTTTGATAGCATATCTTTGACTGTGCATATTCGATCTAAACTACCATTAGCTATTGACAACAAGCACTCGGCTACTAATAGCAAAACAGACACATTGGTTTTTGAAATGAAGTTTGGTAAAGCCACTTTTATCTAATTAAAAGTATCTAGAACATTAACTGCAAATAAAATAAATCATACAATATAGTTCTTTGGGTGAGGAAGAGAAAAAGTTTTGTACACAGAACTATTTGTAATTCTCTTCTATGAAGCCAAATTAAACCATTTTTCTCACTAGTTGTGCTCAAGGAACCACCACTGGTATATTTATGCACCTATACCATGTGCCACATTAGAGAACATGTTATATGGTAATAAAATTTGTAACCATGTGGTGATGAATTTTAGGTATTGCAAAGTCAACTAGCTTTGGGGAAGGTAAGTTTTTCTGGCACCACTTCCAATCCCATTTGAAAAATGGCAGTAAAGGGTGCACATATTTCACATGTGTCACTGTATCTAGTTAGCTATGTACATGCAGAATACATTAGTAAGGAGGTCATAAAGCTTGACATAGCATAATTTTTCTTATAGAAAGAGAAAAATGTTTTGTCCAAGAACCTTCTTCAGTTTCAGTGACCAATTATTTCATTTGATAGGCAGATAAAACGTAAATGGTGCCTAAGCATGAAAATTTTAAGCTCATGGAATTGAATATACTTAGTTATAGTTAAGAGCTTAAAAATGATGAGAACAGATTAGCATAAAATTACGGTGTATTTTTAAAGCTTTGAGAAAATCGAATGTATTTTTGTAAACACAAAGCACCTATTAGCTGTGGACAATTACTAATGTATTGAACTCAGTATTACGGTACAATTAGATTACCTGTTTGTCCATCATTGCTGTTATGAATTCCAACTATGTTAATTACTGTCACAACATTTGAAGTGCCTTTAGGTCCAACAATTGCAGTTCCATTTTCAAAACCTCTTGCTGCCACTTCGAATATGTAGTGATTGTTTTGTATTAAGTTTTTTATAACAGCAAAGTTGTTTCTAGCAGACACATTAACCATTCTCTCCATTGCTTCTTCACTGTCATTCTGTCTGTAATAAACTACAAAATCTGAGATGCTGGGAAATCCGTTATTGTTCCAAGAAACTCGAACTGACAAATTTTCTTCTACTTGAGCGCTAACTTCACGTACCATTGCTGCAATGCAAGTAAGCATCTCATGAATACATTTTAAATTAAATACAGCAGTAGTAATCCTACACTAACAATAATAATTGCACTCATGTAATAGTTATGCCATGGGTTTGAGGGATTATCGCTGATAACCATTCCGATCCCCGAGAATGAAGCCTGAGGAAGACAGCGGTTATCAAGCAATAATTCTGAGAGTTGCCGTGTTTTAACTATTACATAAGTGCAATTATGCTTACTAATTCATTATTGTTTCAAGAAACTTAAAACAATAAATTGCCCTCTGCTTGAGCAGTAACACAATTGTACCATGGCTGCAAAGCAAGTAATCGGCGAGCGAGCGTAGCGAGCGAGACACTGACAGGGGTAACACAATCGAAAATCGGGGATGTTTGCTTATTTAGATATATGTTTGGACGTATGTATGTCATTTTGTACTTTGACCCTCCGTATTTTTGTGTTCGCTCCGCGTTCGACCCCGTCCCAAACTTCACTAAACAGAATCCTCTGGAGTAGCGACCATTACCCGTATCACCTTAGATTGAATTGTTTACCGCTTTGAATTGTTTTGCGGGTGCTGGGAGCTCCATTTCTATTCGAGTTAGTGGCGGTGGTAAGTTAATACACCATTTGTCACAGTTATAAGCACTACTCAACAGCATTTACTTGACAATTCATTGTCCACTAGATGAACCACGAAGGTAAGTCTTGCGTAGGTATGTTCAGTTGTGTGATAGTATTGTGCCAACTAACTATTTGCTGTTGAGCTGCACTGAACAGTCAACAACACTCATTAAATAATGGAGTCATAAAACCCATTAAACACTCTTTTTAATGTATTTGATTTTCACATATGCTGACTCATGTTTTTTGTTCTTGGTTTTGGTTGGGTGCTCTCTGTTTTTTTGAGAGTGTCCAGGTTTTGAAAATGAGAACAACTCTATAGCTGAATAACCAGAGTTTCAATACTTGCGACACTAACATATGCTCCTTCGAATCCAAACTACTGAATCAAGCCTATTGGGAACAGTCTACTGCTGGAGCTGGAAATAAAGTGGTCACTGTACAAGTGCTTACTTCTAAAATGTCCAAAGAGTATTTTTGTGCTGAATTGGCAAAATGCAAGGTCACAGAACAGCCATTAGAGGCAAGGTGACAAAAATTATTTAAAATGCAATGAGACTGGTGAAACAAGATGTCAGGAAATTGAGTTTATCTGCTCTACAAGATGCCAGAGATGAAATTGAAGCAGCCATAAAAAAACACGAAGTAGCACAAACTGAGGTCATAGCTGCAATGACGGATGTTGGCTACACCGAAGAAGACATCATAGCTGAAATGGACAATTGTGAAACAGTTGAACAACCTTACCTTGATGGTTTAGAAAAAATCAAAGATGCGATGGAGCAGTCTGCTTTGTTTCTCACTCAGGCAAGACTGGTGGGCATAACAGAATCGTGGCTTGACAATTCCAATCCTGCTTCAACAACATATGTGTCTCAAGGAAATGATCACATTGAACAATTGAGTCTACTGATGTCAAAGTTGGAAATCTACAGTGACCATGACTTTTTCTCAGCAGTGTTGAAAAAAGTGGAACCGCTGCTGGAAAGAATGAAGGAAGCAGTCTACAAAGCAGCCCCTATTCCTGAAGAAAGAAAATCTGTGGTGGTATCTCCTGCTGCTCTAGTAGCAACAAGACCTCCACCACCATACAAAGTCAAACTGCCATCATTTTCTGGGAAACCAAGGGAGTTTCAGATATTCAGAGCAAGATTTGAAGAAATTATGAAGACTTACACGGATTACTACACTGACTCTGACAAACTCAGCATACTTGCTGAGGCCATGGACGATGCTGAAGCTAAAAAATTAGTGCTCAATTGCTATGCGGTTGGATACGATTCTGCCATGGAAGAATTGCAGAACGAATATGGCAGGAAAAGTGTCATCTTCCCAATCCTGGCAAATGCATTGGTGAATCCCAACAGTTATGACCTGTCAAGGGAAAGCATGAAGCAAGTGATTGACAGAACACAGAGAGTGTTGAATGACATGGAGAAACTGAAGGCAAAAGACATAGAACTTCTTGCTGTCTCTCTGGTTGTCAACGATTTTGACTTGGAAACAATGAATGAGTGGTCAAAACACCTGAGCTCAGATGATGTACTGCCAGACATGAAGACTCTGATGGATTTTGCTGTTCCAAGATCACACAATTTGCCAAGGATTCACAAGAAATCACCAACTGTGGCAACTGCCAACATATTCGAACATCGACAAAAACCAGCAGCACCAGCAAACAATGACAATGTGGAAAAGAGTATCAAAGCTGGATCTCTATCAAAAAGAGTGTGCCCTGTTTGTACAGATGGATTTCATCCGCTCTACAGGTGTACAAAGTTTAAGGATGCAGAAGTCAACACCAGATGGCAATGGGTAAAGCAGCACAAATGTTGCCACAACTGCCTGCATCCCTCACATGCTGTGGTAAACTGTACTTCCACCTACAGCTGCAGATTTTGTCAAAAGAAGCACAACTACTTACTTCACAATGATGACAAAGACAGCATAGACAAAAAGAAGAATGAAAAGACTGGGACAAGCTGCACTGCTGTTCTGAAGGAGGCAATCTCAAGCAGCAGCACAAGCAGCACAGCGGAGACTCCAACTCTCAATGCGGGCTTCATTCACACAGCATTAATCTCACTCCAACACAATGGCAAAAGAATAACTGCCAGAGCTGCTCTAGACAACTGTTCAACCCATTCAATTATCTCTGAAGGTGTGGCAAGCTTTCTCCAACCAGAGAGAAAACCAATCAGCATTACAATGAGGGGAACTGTGGCTGAGAGTCAACTCACTCACTGGTGCAACGTTGATGTTTCCACTGTAGAGCCTTCTGCACTGAGTATCCCTGTGAGTGCTGCCATCACATCTTCACTGCTAGCTGCCACTCCACCAGAGAACATAACAGAAGTAGCCAAGCAGCAGTTACTGCAAGGAATACCACTAGCAGATCCACACTTTGGAGGAGCATTGGACATGATAATCGGGACAAATGACCTCCCACTATTCTGGTGTGATGGAGAAAAGAAATTCTGCACGAAGGAGAGAATAACTGCAATTAAAACCACATTTGGATGGACAGTGTCAGGTCCAGCAAACAGCAATAAAGCAACAACTCTCAAAGTTGAGCTGGAAGAAAATGAAGATATTGATTTGTTCAAAACCATGTTTGAGCTGGAAAAGGTACCAACTGCAAAGATAATGACTGATGAAGAAAGTTCTGTGTCCAACAATTCCAACAAACTGTGAAGCAACATGATGATGGAAGATATTCATGTCAGCTGCCAAAAGTGCAAAACCCTCCGGAACTGGGTGAATCCAAACAGATGGCAAAAGCCAGGTTCCTTCAAAATGAAAGGAAAATGCAAAAGGAAGGAGTGCTGGTGCCATTTAATAAAGAAATGCTGTCCTACGTAGAAATGAAACATGCTGAAATCATTCCTGGAGGTGTTCTAGACACAGGAAAATATTATTATTTACCAGTGCAAGGAGTGATAAAAATGGAATCAACATCAACAAAAATCAGGCCAGTATTTGATGGTTCTGCTAGAACTTCCAATGGCAAAAGTGCCAATGATCTGTTTTTGACTGGCCCAAGTCAATACCCTTTGATAGCTGTTATCCTGCTCCAATTCAGAAGCTATCCAATTGCTGTCACTGCAGACATCAGCAAAATGTATAGAGAGGTGAAATTGCAAGAACAAGACAAAGATTATCACAGATTCTTTCTGAGAAATGAAGATGGCAAAATCTGTGAAGCAAGGATGACAAGACTCACTTTTGGCATGAGGCCATCTCCATTTGTTGCAACTGCTGTTCTCAGGCACCATGCTGAGCTCAACAAACAAGAGTTTCCAGATGCCAGCAAAGCAATATTGTCTTCATTTTATGTAGATGATTTTATCGGTGGAGCAGCAACAGTGGAGGAACCACTGCACTTACAACAATCTCTGTGCAAGTTGCTGAGCATGGCTGGGATGAACTTGAGAAAGTGGAGGTCTTCCCACACTGAAGTGCTCAACCAAATTCCAGAAGAAATCCAAGAAAAAGAAGATAGAAAATTAATGATGAAAGAAGAATCCCTCAAGACTCTGGGAACTCACTGGGATGCAGAGCTGGATGCCTTATTTGTCACAACTCCACAGCCAATCACTTCAAAGAATGGTGAGATCACTAAAAGGGTGGTTGCCAAGGTGGTGGCTGGGCTATATGATGTTCTGGGTATTATAACTCCATTTAGCATCTCAGGAAAAATCATACTGCAGAAGCTTTGGGAATTGAATATTGGGTGGGATCAGAGTATTCCTGCAGAAATGCTACCCAAATGGAAAACATGGACTGATGGGTTTCAAACTGTGAGATGTCATCCAACACCAAGATTTGCTGGGGCAGTGAACAACAACACCATGTTGCATGGATTTGCAGACTCCAGCACTAAGGCTTTTGCAGCTGCAATCTATTTGAGAAATGTGGGTGAGGATGGCTCAGTCAGGACAACACTTCTGTGCAGCAAAGCAAGAGTGTGCCCCCTCAAAACAAGAACCCTGCCTGAACTGGAACTGGAGGCAGCAAAACTACTTGCTCAACTTCTTTCCCACACTGCTGCTGCACTTAAAATTCCAATTAACAACTCCATGTGCTGGTCAGACAGTATGATAGCACTGTCATGGATGCAGAAGCCACTGCACAAGTTGATAACCTTTGTGGCAAACAGAGTTGCCATTATTCAAGAACTTCTGCCTGGAGTACCATGGAGACACATAAACAGTGAAGAAAACCCTGCAGATTTGCCAAGCAGAGGCATCTCAGCTGATGATATGGTGAAATCAACACTTTGGTGGAAAGGCCCCAAAATTCTGCAATACAAAAGTCAATGGCCAAATGATTGCCACTACTTCACTGGTGACAAACTGCCTGGGATGAAATCCACTACCACTGTGCTGTTGACACTACACAAGACTGAAGAAAACTGCACTCTCTGGGAACTTTACTCATCATATTTCAAGTTATTGAGGATTGTGGCTTGGATTCTAAGATTCCACAGATGTTGCCTTGCCAAAAAGAAGAAAATAAAAACAGCAACTATCAACAATAACACCACCATTCAAGATGACAAACTTTTTCTATCCTACAGTGACATCAGACATGCAAAATTTACATTGCTCAGGCAGCAACAAATGGACAGCTTTCCTGAGGAATGGAATTCGATCTCAAAAAACAAGCTACTTCCCAAGTCATCTCCTCTGGCGGGCCTGAGTGTCAGCATCTCTGACAAGCAAGTATTGATGGTTTCCGGAAGAGTCAGTGACAGAAAGTTGATTCCTCTGTCTGGAAAGCACATTCTGACCAAGCTGTTGTTGAGGACACTTCATCAATTCTACTCTCATGCAAGCAACACTACACTCATCAGCATTGTGGGAAATGAATTCTACATCATTGGAATAAAAAATCAGCTGAAGAAAATATCAAGAACATGTACAAAGTGTCAACAAGTAAATGCTCATCCTATGTCTCAGAGAATGGGATTGCTGCCATCCATCAGGACCAAGCTTCAGCCTCCATTCTTCATCAGTGGAGTTGATTTTGCTGGTCTAGTCACACTGAGAGAGGGAGCAACCAGGAAGCCTGTACTCTTCAAGAGTTATCTCTGCTTGTTCATCTGTATGAGCACAAGGTGTGTGCATCTGGAAGTGTGCAAATCACTCAGCACTGAAGATTTCCTAGCTGCCTTTTGGAGGTTCAGCAACAGAAGAGGATGCCCACAAGAAATGTATTCAGATAACGGAAGCAACTTCCAAGGTGCAGCCAATGAGTTTTACAAGCTTCAACAGATAGTGAAGAAGGCAAAACAACAACTGCAAGCTCATGTGCAGAACATAAAATGGCACTTTACACCACCAAGATCTCCAAATTTCGGAGGCATTTGGGAAGCAGGAATAAAGGTGATGAAGACCTTGATGAAGAAGATGGTGGAACCACATCCACTCAAACTTGATGAGCTCATGAATGTCATCACCAGTATTGAAGCCTTAATGAACAGCAGACCACTGTTATCTGCTGAAGGAGTGGAACTTGAGGAAGGACTAGCTCTGACTCCAGCTCATTTCCTTATCTACAGGCCAATGAAGGCACCCCCCACTCCAGCAATATCAGCTGCAAAAATCACATCTCTCAGAAGGTGGCAACTTGTGCAAAGATTGCAGCAAGACTTTGAACAAGCATGGAGAAGCTGCTACCTTCAATCACTCCAAGCCAGAAGCAAATGGAGGAAGCCTGAACAAAATCCTAAGGTTGGTGACATAGTATTTGTGAAGGATGACACCCTGATGCAGCATGACAGATGGCCACTTGGGAGAATAACAAAGTTGTTTACTGGAAATGATGGAGCTGTCAGAGTGGTGGATGTTTACTGCAACAACAAAACTTACAGAAGAGCTATAAATATGCTAATTCCACTTCACCTAGAAGCAGATGAAAACAAAGCAGCATCTCCTCAACCCAACTCCACTTCAAAAGCCGATGGCTGCCAGAATACCAACACCACATCTACACAGTAAAAGTCAATGTCACTGGCTACTTGTCCCAACAAGGATTACATGTTCAATGTTTACGTGGTGTCACCTATTCTATTAGTGCATCTTACTTCAATGTTGTGGCCGGAGTATGTTTGGGTTTCCCAAACATCAACTAACTATTTGCTGTTGAGCAGCACTGAACAGTCAACAACACTCATTAAATAATGGAGTCATAAAACCCATTAAACACTCTTTTTAATGTATTTGATTTTCACATATGCTGACTCATGTTTTTTGTTCTTGGTTTTGGTTGGGTGCTCTCTGTTTTTTTTAGAGTGTCCAGGTTTTGAAAATGAGAACAACTCTATAGCTGAATAACCAGAGTTTCAGTACTTGCGACACTAACAACAACTACTATTAAGAATATCACAAAGAAAATTTTAGATAACGTGACTTGATTTTGTTGCTTCTTTTTCAATTCAAACAGTTGAGGGGAGTGGTTACTATGGCATTGAATCCCCTTTACCGTATATGCATAATTTAACAACTCAACTTTATTTTAATAGTTTGAATAACAATAGTGTAGTTTAAGGCTCGCTCGCCATTTGTGCTCAAGCACACCACTAGTTAATACAGCAGTAGTAATCCTAGAAATTGACGCTAGCAATAATTGCACCTAAAGTGGTATATCCATTGCATTGTAACTCAGCAAGCTAGCCTAGCAAATACACTTTATTGATAGAGTATTGCAATGTACACAAGAAACCAATTGTAATTATATGCTTGTATAAGTATTTTCTTGGACAAATAGTACATAGAATTTTAAAATTACATTACATTTTTAATCTCATAAAATTTAAACCACAATACTTACATGGTCTTGCCAGAGTAAAGGCATTGAGTATTTCTGACAATGGTCCTTCTCCACCTCCAGTAGTAGCACTAACTGATATGTTTGACACTCTCATGTTTAGGGTAAGATTAGAGATCATAAATGTAGTTAATTTAGTTGTTTGTGTCGAACTTGTTCCATTAATTGTGTACTTGATTGTGTAATTCAAAAGAATTCCATTTAAAGGAACAGGCTCACGCCAGTATACATTGATGCTGAAATATCTTCCTTCTGCTTTTAGATTGCTAACCATTGCGGGAACTGTAGACATAAAGTACAATTATATTGTCATAATAACCAGGGTACATATATATGTGACCGTCTACAGGAAAATCGGGCACAACGCGGCCCCGACGAAAAATTTTTTTTTGCACTTACACACTCCTCGGCAAGCAGATATTATGCTCTCCAAGTTTTATCGCCGTAGCTTTAGCCATTCCCGCTATATATCACATAACCGTTCCCTTCGTTAGGCTTATTTAATACAATTTTAAGAATTAAATCGATCTTTTTGCGACGTCTACGCATGCCGCGTTGTGCCCGATTTTCCCATAGACGGTCACATATATATATATATATATATAAGTGTGTGTGTGTGTGTGTGTGTGTGTGTGGTTGGTTTGTGTGTGGTGGTGTGTGGTGTGTGTGTGTGTTTTGTGTTGTGGTGTGTTTGTGTGTTTTGGCTGTGTGTGTGTGTGTGTGTGTGTGTTTATACAATTCAGTCATTCTCGGCTGAAATAAATATAATAATAGCAAATTTTCTCGTTCTAACAGCCAATATTATATTATATAAAAATGTATGTAAATTTGTATGTACATATAATGTATGTATATACGTATGTATAAGTATGTATTATGTGTATATATTACATTTATATTTATATATATGTTATTGTGAATTGCTTACTATCTTCTGCTGTTCTAGTAACTTGACTAGCATTAGAAAATGAACCAGAGCCCACACTGTTCACTCCAGCCACAGTGAAGGTGTACTGAGTGAAGGGCTTGAGGCCAGTGATTACATGAGTGGTAGCACTAGATGGAGTAGTGATTGTCATGTCTGTATTAGTTCCTTCTCTATACTGAATCATGTAACTTGTGATGACTCCATTCCTGTCTAGACAATCTATCTCTGTCCATGTGAGGGTAATATTAGTAGACATTATTGCATTAGCAGTAGGTACTCCAGGACTACCACTAGGAGCTGATAAAATAAGAAAAATTATCACAGATTATTATTTATTAGTTTATACCTGTACCTGTTTCACTTGTAGTCAGAGTTGTAGTTCCAGTGCATTCTAACTCAGTCATATTATTTCTACCAGTAACACTAACAGAGTACTGAATACCATCCTCCAGACTACCAATAGTAACTGAGTTACTGGTAGTAGATCCTATTCTAGTAGGGACTCCATTACAAGTAGTACCAGTCAATGTAACTGTGTATATATCTACTGATAAACTATTAGTAGGTTGAGAGAAGGACAGAGTAGCTGATGTAGCAGTCATTGAATCAATGGTAATTACAGGGGCTAAAACCACTTGATCTGAAAAAAATAATATAGAATAAATGGATACATGATAATGAGTATAGTAATTGAAATCATAATTGCACCCTATATACACTTGATAATCATGTTTATAGTACTCTTTACTCCATTCACTCTTATAAGCAACACTAGTGTATGAAATACATGAAAGAATAAGAAAACACCTTGTCGTTTCAATTTTATGTCAATATGTATACCTTACCTTGTTTAGAATTTTTAGCAGAATAGAAAAATAAACCAATTAATTAAGGGCTCCAGTTTAGTAAAGTATTCATACTTTTGTATAACATTTTCAGGCCAAAAAATGGTATTTTTTGTAATTCAAAAGCTAAAATTTGCAAGACCTATTATTTTTTTGTTTAGCTACAACTTTTTCCCCAAAAAAAACGTAGTAGATGTAATAGTATAAAGATGGTACTGACTTGCTATATCAATGGCTTTGGGACTAAACTAATTTATTAGGGACACCTACAACCAATTTATGTTTTCTCAGTACATATTGAGGGAATAATAACTCACATTCATTTAATGAATCAGTAATAGAATTATCATTTTAGCAACACTCTGGGATTATTGTGAGCCACTGTAATAAAAAACAAAGTTGAAAAGGTTACCAGGAGTATGAGATAACAAGTAAATATTTACAAAAGACAGTGAGCTTATGTCACATGGTTATGAAATTCATTACTCTATCCCGTGTGCTACTAATTTGCCACACAAATAATTAAATTCAATAAATGCTAAGTAATGTAATCACTTACCTAGTAAAGTCAGTGTTTGAGACACAGCTGGTACACTGAAATATGTGCCAGTAGTAGCTCTCACATGAATAGTAACAGTAGAAGTAGAAGTATTAACAGTCTCAGTTGTGTAAGTAGTTCCAGTCACTTCAGTACCACCAGTATTGACATTCATAGTGTTTATAAACACACGATACATAGCTCCTGAGAATCCAGCTGGAGGAGTCCAGGTGGCCTGTACTCTCCTATTACAAATCTGTCTCAATACAATATTAGTAGGAGGACCTGGATCTGAAAAAATATACATAAGACAAGTCAAACTAGTACTTAATATTATCCATTACCACCCACAATTACAGAAAAATATATGATTCATAAGTAGATATTATTATATATAATTATTTCATATGTAGTTACTTAGTAACAGCTAAGTGATAAAAGTAATATCACCATAAATTAGAATATCACCCTCCAAAATTGCTTGTGCATATAAAGAAACTCAGTTTCATATAAAGTGACAAAGTCTATTGAAAGGGGTTTGGAAAGGGCAACTTGTTTGCCGCTAGTATGTCTTTCTTACGTGTACTGTATTATTTATAGGTAGTCACCAATTAAAAAAATACATTTTATACCACAAAGACATCGATTAGATGCCGGTTTGATGAAAGAAACAGTATAATATAATATATGTATATATATGTGTGTGTGTATGTGTGAAAGTTAAACCATGGGTTGCAGAATTGAAGAATTATCTCTGATAACCCTCTGGCTTAACCTTCTGGCTTAACCTTCAGTAGAGGGTGGTTATGAAGTTTAACTTTTTTTTAACAGAGTTATCATTTATTGCATTGAGGGTCACTCTAAACTACAGACTACAAAAAGTGTACTTCGTTCTGCTTCCACCTGCCTTTAACACACAAAACAGTGTTGAGGCCCGTATCCAGGATTTTGGCTAATTTATGCACAGCCACACCCACAATATAGTTACACCTTTTGTAACAATGAAGTTGCAACATAAAATATTATCACGTTGGTAGTGAATAATTCGATATTAAAAATAAGCTCTCTTTCTCTGATTTCCATGGATAATTCTGTATAAATGCTTTAAATATTTCATCAACGCTCAGAACTGAATGGTTCACATGATAATGTGTAGACTCTTTTGATCATTTTAATGTTTTAAGGTGAAGCTTGATCTTTCACAAGAACATGATAGATTCATTGTACAAATTCTGTAAATATTTAGCTATAACCCACCATTGTGTTAGCGATAAAATAGCTCTAAAAATACCTAAATAATTGATCTGTTAGAGAAGAAATTTTTTCCTGCGGGAAAGGGGGATTACTGGTAACCCCAAATCCCCCCCCCCACCCCACCCCCCTTGTCACCCTTAGCAACTGGTTTGATAAACATATATTGTATAACATTCGTGTCAGCCATTATTGTTGCGTGTGATGTGCATTTGGCCCTTGAGCTGTCATCTCAAACAGTTTACTGTGGCCCATCCAGTCTCCAGTATCCATCTGACCTCAAATAAATTAGAACCACCCACCAAGACAGCTCATAGGCCAAAAGGCAATGCACATGCACATAGGCTACAATAATGACTGACATGTTATTCAATGCATGTTCATCACACCAGTTGACTAGTGCGACACAATATTTTTTTGCTGTAAGATTAGCTAATGGGTGATCATGAGTAAATAGTCCTTGCAGGCTGTACTGAATTTTTTAAAAAATCAGTGTTTTACTCATGATCACCAATTAGCTAATCTGTTTGAGATGACAGCTCAAGGGCCAAATGCACATCACACGCAACAATAATGGCTGACACGAATGTTATACAATATATGTTTATCAAACCAGTTGCTAAGGGTGACATAATTTTTGCTATATCCCTCGTCTGTA
>WLWD01004387.1_pt1 | contig 39742 bp, 21 predicted proteins | sample 6712731 | NCBI WGS metagenome assembly WLWD01 (sample SAMN12718690, study PRJNA576275) | sponge metagenome | isolation source: marine sponge | host: Mycale hentscheli | place: New Zealand: South Island, Marlborough, Capsize Point | collected 2014-11-01
ATATTCACGTAAGTTAATCGTTGGATAATTGATGCATAATAGCCAATTACATGTTACGGAAATTATTAGGTATAGTCTAGCACCAAAAACATCTGAAAAGTTGTAGTTACACTATTGAAAGTGCTTCTAACTTACACCTACTTCACCAACCTTAACACCAAACTCCATCAATGACATATCACAGTAGTTCCTCCCATTCAAGATTCAGCTGGGGTCTTGATATCTCTATTCTAAGAATGGACTGGGATACACTATCCTGGTGTCAGGAACAAACTGATATAGCTGTGGGATATACAGTAGTCCCAACTTCTAACAACCAATCTCTCTCTCTCTCTCTTTCCCCCGCCCCCCCTCCTCCCTCTCTCTCCTTGTTAGTTTTAAGTCATATTTGTGTTTCAAAAGAGTCCTATAATTGCTACAGCCTTGGTCAAGAAGAAACATGCAAGAGCATCAAGGATGAAGCTGCACTTACAAAGTGAGGGGATTGGATTATATTTATGTTACTACATTCACTTGTAATTTTATATCAATGTGCAGAATGTGTACTGCTGTTGTGATAGACGACGAGAAAGACCCAGATCGAGAAAGGTTCATGTGAGTCACTTTGTTTATTGTGTTAATTACAAGCATAAGATCCAAATAGATAAGAATACCTTTGGTTGTGTTCCTTGTTTGTTAGATTTTAGTAGTATTTTTTGTGCCTATTACATATGCTTGTACGGTTGGTTTGTTTGTGTATTTACGGATTATGCACGAGCTAAATGCATTTATATGTATTATTTTTCACAATTTTTGCAAATTGTTTAGGGCAAACGAAGCAGAGCTGCTTGCACATGGGCTTGCACTCCGGTAAGTTTTCTGTAAGCTGTAAGTTTGTGGTGTAAAGTATTATATTGTTGATTGCAAAACCAAAAGGTGTGTAGTTCTCACCAAATTAAGCGTGAATCACTTATAACAATAGTCACACCAAAATATGGTGTGATACACACACCTCATCGATTGGGTGTGAAGTACACGCCAATTAGTGTGAATTCACACCATAATCAGTATGAACTCATGCTTACATTAATGGTGAATTATTTTAAGTTATATTGATTAATATTACATATCAACATTATTTTCTAAAAATATATTGGTGTAATCCCAGAACTCATTAATCAGAGTACTATAATCTTAGTCAACTGTCTTATCTAGCATACAAGTGTACAAAACATTTAAAAGGCAGATTACAATGATAATAGTATTGGTTTTTTCCTGCACATGAATACAATTAATGTTTGGTAAAGGGTCCATGATATTCCCTTGAGTGTGAATTTCACACAAGCTTATCATGGCTTAAATATCTGTGTTGGCCGAACTTACACAACTCAAGAAGCTGATAAAAATAGTCACAAATATGTAAGTTGCTTATTGATTATTTTGTAATTAGTTTGTTTAATCGTTTATACATAGGTAAATGTAATCACTACCTAATACTGGGTTCAACTAACACCACGGTTCAGTTGAAAGTGTAGTATATAATGAGTAACAAACAAACAAGTAAACATCAGTGTTAAGAAGGGTGCAATTTATTCTCTTTCAGAGGTCGTCAAGTGGAGGCTAATTATTTCAGTATCTAATGCCTATTTATTCCAACTAATGCAGTTGTCTATTTTGTGATGATTTGGGTAGGGACCATGCAAGCTTGTCATGGCTAGCAACAATGTCTTCGTATTGGCTGTGGATGACCACTGTGAGGAGGAAGCTATCAATGATGGAGAACAAGATGGGGAAATGGCCAACTATACCTCTGGGATAAAATCAGAGCAGGTTTTATCTCCTGTAAGTGAAGTGAAACAGCTGAAAAGTGACTTCTTTCAAGAGACTTCATCTGTGTAAGTTTAGCCACTGGGAGTGTTTCACTTATTTTACTTTGATAACATTACCATCCACTAAAACAACTTTTTACTTTTGTTTACTTCTTTTTTTTTCATTTCTTTTTTCCATAATATTAGCAGCAAACTGTTATGCGAAAATTGTGCGCATCTAATACGACTGCAATATTGTAATTTATTTCCCGCCCATTTAATCGAGGTCCCCAGATAAACGACATAAATCACGACTAACAAAAATAATTTTTATTTTGGTTTGTCATGATTACAATAATGTTGTTTTATGCTTGTCACGCAATCACCATAAATAACCCTTACCTCATTTGACTCATTTGATTAGTCATTAGCTACGTTCCTTGTTAAGCTATGATAACAATGCAGTGAAATTGAGAGGAATACAAAATAATAAGGCAGTGTATATTTGCTGAGCATTTACATGTATGTGTGTATGAACATGGATCTACATGTGTGTGCACACATGTTTAAAGTGTGTATGTGTGTGTGTATACATATAAACACTGATTTGTATTTTAATTACATTTTACAATATTTCTCTGCTATTGATGTTTCTTTGTTTTGGTAATGCTGCAGTGACAACAGTAACATTGTGTATTGCTTTGTCTTCATTAAAGAAAATGTGGGAGAAAATCTGAAGTAAGTTGAATGTTTTGGATGTCTGCCCATTCTGAGACTACTTCATGCACCCTACTTGTATGGCTGTCATATATAAGTGATCTTAGCATGTAGTGTATGTTGTATGGAATGAAAGGCACACAAGTTATTCCTTTTTAGGGAATGGTATTAATACCGTAGACTCGAGTTGTTATGTGCCCCTGCTTATAACTCCAATGGTAAGGAAATGGGCACTTAATGGGCGCTTAACAGGGAGTGGCATCCTGAAAACTTGAGTTGAGCGTCAATTCCAATTAGCAGTAAATGGAAAGTATGGAGCGCTTAATAGAAAGTGTTAAAAACTGGGAAGAAAACAAGTGCTTAAGGGCTTAACAAGTTTCGAAGGTTTAATTTATTGTCACCAAGTCATTTTGTATTACCATTAACATCTAAACTGTCTGCAGAATGGATCAGTGTGAGGATAAACCTGTCATTTACGATGATGATTCCAGTGTATCTGAACACAGCCCCTGTGGGGGCGTAACTACCCACACTAGTGAGGCCTAGAAACGAAGGACCAGGATGTTCACTTGATCTAGCGCAGCTAATATCTCTCGCAACCGCTGGCCGTTAAGCTTGCAGTCTTGAAAGACAGCAAAAGCGCGCACTCCTTAAAAGTGGTATGTCTAAGGTTCTCAGAGGTGAACAACAAGTTTTATAACATACAACATCGACTTATAAGCCATCAGAATGACATCCGCAGCAGTGGGTCTGCTGCGGTTACAAACATAATGGTGATGGGCGTGTGCGGAAAGCATGAATAATGTTAGTGAACATAGGGTACAGGGTCTCTAATGATTGTCTGTGGACGTAGTCCCGGACACACTCCCGGGGGAGGCTTGAGGAGTCTTGAGGCGGTCTTCATCCTCGTCTGTCACCAGAGGGATCAGTCTGCTCGTCGAGCGTCGGTAGGATTTCCCTCGGCACCGTATGGTCACGGTGCGTACGTGTCCGTCGTCTCCGGCATGCGCGATCTCGACAATCGCGATGGGCCAGTCTCGAGTTCGGAGGGTCTCGTCACGGACGAAGACTAGGTCTCCAGGAGCCAGGGGTCTTCCGGTTCGGTTCCATTTGCTCCTCTGGGCGCAGGAAGCCAGGTAGGTAGCCGTCCATTGCCGCCATAGGTCGTTCTGTAACCTTGAGACTAACTCCCATCTTCGGAGGTTCGATATCTTGCCAGTCGTTGGCAGAGGTTGAGGTAGAGCCCTGAGAGGTCTGCCTATCAGGAAGTGTCCTGCAGTCAAGTATGCTCCTTCTGAGGCCTCTTCACTGTGTAGCGGAGCGATGGGCCTGCTGTTGAGGACTGCTTCTGCTTGTGACAGGAGAGTGTAGAGCTCGTCCCATCGTAGGCTGTGAGGTTTTGTCGTCTTCCTTAGGGTGGTCTTCATTTGTTTGACTGCGGCTTCCCACAATCCCCCGAAGTGCGGTGCTCTTGGAGGACTGTAGTGCCACCGGATGTGGTTGCTGGTCGAGAATTGGAGGATCGCTTGTCTAACTTCCTGTGATTCGGTGAACTTTTGAAGTTCCCGAATCTCCTCCCAGGCCCCAACGAAGTTGGTACCGTTGTCGGAGAAGATGTCTGCAGGGCATCCACGTCTGGCCACGAAACGGTCGAGTGTGGCGATAAATTCCTTGGTAGACAGCGAGGCGCAGAGGTCGAAGTGGACCGCCTTGGTGGTCATGCAAACGAACACTACTGCGTAGGCCTTGATCATTGAGGGTTTTCTCGTGTATCCAACTTTGAGAAGGAAGGGTCCAGCGAAGTCCACACCTGTTCTGTAGAAGGGCGGAGCTGGCGTGGTCCGTGAGGAAGGCAACATGCCCATCAGGCCGGAGAGAGGCTTGGCGTACGCTCTCTGGCAGGTCGCACAGGTACGGCTGATGAGCTTCAGAAGATTTCGAAGTCCTGGTATCCAGTAGGAGCTGGCTAGGATAGAAGCCATCGCGGAGACTCCGGCGTGGCTGTAGGTCCGATGCAGGGTCCTGATGAGGAGCTTAGTCAGAGTAGATTTGGAGCTGAGGACGATCAACTTAGTCGGAGTAGTAGGAGATTCTGGATCCCGAACTCGACTTTGGGCAAGTAGATGTCCGTCTTGTGCCCGTTCAATCTGGAATCGACACAACTGGTGTCCGGTGGGCAGGGTCTTCTTCTTCTTGATGGCGTCGAACACCTCGGGGAAGTACTCGAGCTGGGATAAGAAGTAGATCCGATGACGTGCGATCTCGATCTCGTCGTAAGTGAGGACGTCAGAATGGGAGCCCTTGCGACGTTGAACCGGACGACCGAACCTGAAGATCCAGGCCACCATCCTCACCAAGGTGAAGAAGGACGATGACCGGTTCCAGAGGTTGGAGAGGAAGCTTGCTTGGGAGTCTGGCATCTTTAGGCAAGGCTTCACGGAAACTTGGAGGATGGATGCAGGCGGCTTTCCAGGTTTGCTCTGTGGCCAATCTGTCTGAGAGAGGAGGAGCCAAGAGGGACCTGACCACCAGAGTGCTGACGTGATCAGGTCCTTACCACGGATACCACGGCTGGCGAGGTCCGCTGGATTGTCTGCCGATCTGACGTGTCGCCAGATGACATCTGGAAGCAGCTGCTGAATTGCGTGTACCCTGTTTGCCACGAATCGGTTGAGAAGAGGAGGCGACTTGGGTAGCCAGTGGAGGACGATCTCGCTGTCCGTCCAGGCGTAGACGCGGCAGAGAGGAATGTCGAGAAGCGAGGCCGTTCGTTGTAACATCTTGGCCAGTAGATGAGCCCCGGTGAGTTCCGCCTTCGGGATCGTCACGGGTTTGACCGGCAATACCCTGGCCTTCGCGGTGACCAAGACAGAGCTGATCCAGCCTCCGGCGCTGACAGATCTTAGGTAGATGCAGACACCGTAGGCCACAGAAGATGCGTCCGAGAAGCCGTGTAGAGTCCAAAGCTGAGCGGGTGCGTCATTGTCTGGAACTATGCGTCTCGGGACGGCGTGAAGGTTGAGTGAAGGTAGATCAGCCAGCCACTCCTCCCAGCGTAACTTGACGTCGTCAGGAGCAGGATTGTCCCAAGAGAGAGATCTCTTCCACGTCTCTTGGAAGAGGATCCGAGCAGGGATGATGGCTGGGCAGAAGAGACCGAGCACGTCGAAAACACCAGCAGCGCCCGAGGCTATGGAGCGTTTCGTGATGTTGGAGGAGTTGGATACTGGATCCGGTATGGCGATGTGGAGCGTGTCTTGGTCCACATCCCAGTGGATGCCTAAGGCCTTGGGCGCTTGGCTGGGTGGAGTGATCGAGACTGTCGAGTCCGCTTCCAGTAGGTCGGATGGGATCCGGGCCTTCAGTTCCGTCCTCCATTTGCGAAGAGTCATACCCGCCTTGGAGAACAAGTCACAGAGTTCGGTCTGAAGTTTCACTGCTCCGTTCACGTTATCTGCCCCTGAGAGCAGGTCGTCCACGTAGAACGAGGTGAAGATGGCGTCCGCTGCGGCCGGATGTGACGAGCTGTAGAGCTGTCCCAGCGTATGCAGCACTTGGGTTGCCAGGAACGGAGAGCACTTGACTCCAAATGTGAGGCGATTCATCCGGCAGTCCAAAATGTATCCATTAGTAGAACGCATAAGGAACCGGTGCATGTCTTTCTCATCGGGATTGAGTAGGATTTCCCGGAACATCTTCGATATGTCTGCTGTCATGCCGATGGAGTGCCTTCGGAAACGTATTAGGACGTCCGGAAGAGGCGGGTAGAGGTTGGGTCCTGGCAGAAGCGTATCGTTGAAGGAGACTGAGTTGGAAGATCGAGCAGAGGCGTCGAACACGGCACGAACTTTGGTAGTCGTGGAGGCATCTTTGAAGACACCGTGAACTGGCAGGTAACAGCACGGGGTGTTCTGCAGTTCATCTGGAGGGATGATTTCGGCATGTTGCAAGTCCAGGTACTCCTGCATGACCTTAGTGAAGGCTGCGAGCTTGCCCTTGGTACGCAGGGACTTCTCGTTGGACAGAAGTCTGGACATAGCTTGACGTCGAGTATTGCCGATTGCGGGCGGATTGATGACGCGAGGCAGAGTCACGGAGAAACGGCCGTCGATACGTCGGTAGGTGCGATCGAATTCTGCGATGACCTGGTTGTCCACAGGTGAGAAGGTGGGAGCTTCAGCGACTTGGTCTAGTTTCCACAAGCGTTCCAAGTCCTCGTTCAGGTTAGTCGGAGCCGCGACCATGGTGAGCACGGAAGCTGCAGAGTAACCAACCATAGGCCCAGAGAGGCAGAGTCCAAAACGAGTCGGGAGACACAGGAGCGTACCAATCTTGAAGTAGGGCCCACTCTCCACGCAAGTAGCGTCCATCCCGTTGAGTAGAAGGTCGACACGTCCACCGAGCTCCGGATCAGCAAGCTTATGGAAGGCAAGCGAGGGAGTGGCGGCGATCTCGTCCTTGTTGGGCGGAGAATCGAGGTAGGGCAGTCCAGGATGCACTTGGAACTGAATCGGTGCTGAGGTGAAGGAGCCGTCAGCAGAGTGAAGAGGAGTTTCCACCGTGAATTTGCATCGGACGATGGAGTCACCGTGTTGGACTGTGAGAGGGTTGTGTGTCCTCTCGAGATGGAGGTAGGTTGCCAGCCTATCAGACATGATGCTCACAGCAGCTCCAGTGTCTAGAACTGCTCGGGCGACAACTGATTGTCCTCCGTGTTTGAGGGTGACCAGCGCAGTGTAGAGGAATCGAACTCTCGAGGGCGAGCCGTCGTTGTGGGCGGTCGAGGAATCCTGTAGAGGGATTAACATCTGCGCGGCTATCGGTTCTGTGGCTGTTGAACTTTGTGGTTCGGTGTGCAGCATAGTGTGATGTTTCGCGCCGCAGGTCTTGCACGAGAACCGGCTTGGGCAGTTTCGATGACCGTGTTGGCTGGAGAAACAGTTGACGCAGAGGCGTTTGTCTCGAACGAGCTTATTGCGGCTGTCCAGGTCCATGTTCTGGAACGAGGAGCACTTGAACAGGACGTGAGTCTCGTTGCAGGCTGGGCAACTTGGTTGCTTCTTTCCTCCGGTCTTGCCACCAAATTTCTGTTTGGCTGGTGGGTTGTTGTGATGACTCGCGCTGGACGAGTAGGGCGGTGGTGCGGACGATGACGTCGGTAGTTGGAGATGGTTGGCGGGTCGTTGGAGCTCTGTCTGCCAGTACTTGACGAACTTCGCAACTGTGTCCATGTTGGGCACAGTCCCGGGTTCCTTGACACGCAGCCATTCCCGATTAGTCTCCGGGTCAAGCGTGCCTACAAAGAACATAGCCAGATAGGAACTGAGGCTGTCACCGATCAGGTCTTTCAGTGACTGGTATGGCAAGAGCAGGTTGTCTCGGACCGCGTCCATGTCTGTCGCAGTCATCCTCGTGTGCTTCGTCCTCTGGATTCTTGCGATGATGAGTGGGCATAGGACTTGTGGAGACCCGAACTTCTCACGGAGTTCCGCGAGGATAGTGTCGATGTCGGGGTTAGGATCCGTGTGGACTGTAAGATCTTCTGTCCCTCAGGGTGTTTCACGGCCTTGATCAAGTGTCCCTTGATCTCCAGCTTGGTGTGTCCTCTAGCTCGCGTCTTCATCGAAGCCTTAAACATGGTTTCGAAGTTGGCCCACTCGAACGGGTCGCCGTCGAAGGTGGGCACGTCCAGATGAAGTGTAGCACCGTGGGAGTGACTCAATGTCATAGGAGAAGAAGAAGGAGTTGAACAAGTTAAGGGCTACTACTCAGTGAGTAGGGTTTGAATAGCTTGTGGTCAGGGCCAATTAGACCTCGTGCGGAGAGTCGACAGGGCCACTTGCGATCTGCGTAAGGGCTGCAGATGCGGAGAACGATTCGGACGGAGTCGAGTAGATCGAGTCGTCGAAGTCGCGAAGGTCGATGTCGCAGTAGAGCGGAGTCGTCGGTAGATATCCGGCTCGAAGGACCAAACAATGTGGGGGCGTAACTACCCACACTAGTGAGGCCTAGAAACGAAGGACCAGGATGTTCACTTGATCTAGCGCAGCTAATATCTCTCGCAACCGCTGGCCGTTAAGCTTGCAGTCTTGAAAGACAGCAAAAGCGCGCACTCCTTAAAAGTGGTATGTCTAAGGTTCTCAGAGGTGAACAACAAGTTTTATAACATACAACATCGACTTATAAGCCATCAGAATGACATCCGCAGCAGTGGGTCTGCTGCGGTTACAAACATAATGGTGATGGGCGTGTGCGGAAAGCATGAATAATGTTAGTGAACATAGGGTACAGGGTCTCTAATGATTGTCTGTGGACGTAGTCCCGGACAGCCCCCAATGTCATGGATTGGAGAATCCTCTCATAGAATTCTCTGTGGACTGTCTGCCAGACGAGTTTGAAAAGTAAATCTATGATCTCATAATCATACAATAGCTACTTCAGCTGCTATCATAGTTCTATTCTAGTTCACTGGAACAAGTAGTAATGGGTATTTGATGTAGTTGTCAGGTGTGTCAACCCTTGTGTTTGTTTGTTTGTTTGTTTCGTTTCTGATTGTGGCTTAACATGTATATACTTATGTAGATTGGAATTTTCAACTCCTTCAGTTAAAGCTGACTTGGGCTCTAATGAGTCATCGCCGAGTGTATATGAAGAGTCACTGACCAAAGGCTGCAGTGGTGGTGCTGACAAACCTGCCATGGAGGTTAGACGGAGATACAAATGAACTGCCTAACAGTTTATGTCTTTGCTTTTTATTGATTATGTTAGTAACCATTGAGTTGCACTATATGTATTATTTTGCACATATTTGCATTGATGTCAATGTTATCTAACTGCTACAGTTCAGTTTGTACCCCTATTCGATTCGATTATTTTGAACAATTTTTGTCTGACTATCAGACTTTTTTTTATAATTCATTGTAGTTTTATTAATTAGTAGTATGCCCTAGAAATGTAACTTTCATGCTAATAATTTAATAATACTAGAACGAGTAAAAAGGTGGAAATGAAAAGAATACATCAATATATATATATATATGGCAAAAAGAGTGAGCATTGCAAGTGAATTACATGTGATTGAATGAGTAGCTTGATTTACAAAACAACCCACAAGCAGCTGGATATTGATGTTGTACAGTAGGAGTCAAAAAAAAGTTTCAAATTCCGTTGTAGTTTTTTAACCGTAGTTTTTATCGTTGCGTTCCATACCGTTTTGACTAAACGGCCAACACCATTTTACTAAAACGGTAAAAAATGGTGAAGCATTTCCGTCGATTCACAGATATTTTCTAGCTAGAAATTCTTCTATAGCTATATCAGCAAGCTAAGGCCTTGTATCGACCATTAAACACTACAGGGATAGTGCAAAAAAGCTCGTATAAAATTTTAACTTGCTTCAATATAGCTGCAGACTGAAGTTCCGATGGGCACAGAGCTATAACGAGGTCCGCACTTCGTAGATCTTCTGTTAGCTACTGATGGACCTCCGGTAGTAAAAATTCTAAGCCCGAGAAGGCCCTAACATCGAGAAAACGTCGATACTGTGCGGTGGTCGAACTAACAATTCTCCTCGAGACAACTTCGAATAGGACGGCTTTAATTTTTTTAACTCGAAAAGCTCCGCCTCTGGCGCCTGTAAACAAAAAAACCGGAATGTTTTTTTGGATAAACGATTTTTTATATTTCTTTGAGAGAGACATACGGTCACCGAGAAAGATTACAACGGTAACGCAATCGAACGGAACGGCCGTTTTTCAAACGGCGTACTGTTTTCCCCCCGTTTTTTAATTATGCGACGGCCGTTCTACGGAACGGAATTCGAAACTTTTTTTTGACTCCTACTGTATTCATAACTAGCAGTTTATGGGAATTTTGGACTTGTCTAGAAAATTGATGATCCTTTGTATAAAGATTATTGCGTAAGTGTTGTTAATATCCTTAACTTTGTAAGTAAAACAAATCTAACTACACAGGTTTTGTTGTTCATAGTCTACATGTGGCTGACTCATTGGTAACCACATGTTTACTTATACCACTAATACCATAATCATAATCATAGTCAGTTAACCACATGTGTTTGTAAACACATGTGATTGTAAACACATGAGTCACTTTCACTTCTAAGTATACAGTTATATTTGTGTGTTGGGATTTTATATTCACAAGAGTGCTAAATATTCATGACTACTTCAGAGGGAAGGGTATGCTATGAACACTGTAATAATACTTTACCTGATGTTTGTGAGTATAGAACAAGTGTACAACATAAACACCATACTAAACTGTTTCACAAATTAGTAAGCTTGCTAGACTCAATTATAATAATGTATTGTTCTTTCTAGTCCAACAAGTGTAATGATTGCGCAAGTTTCACTTGAATAGAGTATACTAACATTATGTAAGCCTTTGTTGTACAGTTTATACATCATGTACATGACTATAATAATAATAAAATACATGGTATAAGGAGATACAATAGCATGGAAAACTGTGGTATTAATAGCACTAGTGAAGAGTGAGAAAAATTTCACAAGGCGAAGCCAAGTGAATTTCTCGCCACAAGAGTGCTATTTATCCAAGTATTGCAGTCGCAGCCAAAGGTAACAGTTCATTTCTGCAGCTAAGAAATCCCATATTTTTCATTCCGCTCAGGCTTTTGTTTATACTTTTCTTACCATTGTTGCCGAGGAATTTCACCGTGGAACTGCCTAGCTGATAAAAGAGCAGAGAAATCGGTGCGACTAATTAGATCAGTTTTTTCAGTTTTCTAGGAGAGATATGGCTGAGACGGCAGAAGTGAGGCAGAAGGAAGTGGAGAAATTAAGGAAAGCAAGTGAAGAGGCTAGAAGAGTGGAGCTGTGTGCATGTTCAAGCAGATGAAGGAATTAGAGGAGGCCAGGGCGGAACAGCAGAGAGGGGCAGAGGCTGATAGAAGACGTGAGGAGGAGGAATTTAAAAGAGTAAGACGGGAGGAGGAAGATAAGAAGAAGGAGAAAAGAGAGAGGTATAAGGAGAAACTGGCAGGTTTGGGTATGTGGAAGGAATCTATGGACTTGGGTTTATTTTTGGAGAGGTTTGAGAGAACAATGAGGGAGTGTGAGGTTGCAGAAGATAAGTGGGTGGATAGGTTATGTGCAAGGTTGCAGGAGAAATTGTGTGTGCGGATCAGTGATCTGAGAGATGAGGATGCCGGATATGATGCTGTTAAGGGGGCTCTATTGAAGGCTGCTGGAGAACAACCATTACGTACGGTCACCGGATTTTTGAACTCACGTTACACACACACATACACACACATGTGTGCAGGGGTAAATCCACATTCTTAACCATTTAACGGTACCTATTTAAATAAATTATCCCTTAGCTATATGGTTGTCATTATAAAGTTTAGCGGATGATCCAACACATTCCAGTGAATGTTTATGAATCTGAGTAATAAACTAATGCAAACTGTAATTGCACCCATACAATTAAAGTGTTACGTGAACATATCCTTGTCAGCCATCTGTTTGGTAAGCAACAATTTTTTATTATGTGTATAATGATTTGACGAACATAATACATTTTGTTGTTCTGTCAGCAATATCTCAGACTAGGGTATGACAATTTATTTTGAATATCTTCATACAGCTGTCCATAAAATTGAAGCAACATATTAAATTTCTCTCTCTCCTCTCCCCCAATTAATATTCACGCTTTACCAAACTCGTTATACATTACATAGGAATATTCTTTTGTATAATTATTTGTACTCAGCTCACAGTTCACTGTAATGTCCACCATTTCTAGTTGAGTGTACATGATGTAATAATAATAAAAATATCATTAGAAAAACTGTTCTTTGAAGAAAAACAAAACAATTGCAGCCTCAAGTCTTTTTAAGTGGCTTGTGGTAAATGAGTTGTAAATGATCCTGATGACAGGTTTGTCAACATCTAGAGATGCCAAAGTAAATCAAAGTTAGTTATTGCTCAAGTTAGTTACAGTAACACAGAATTATTAGCTGAATGTTATTATTTCAGTGTGGATATATACGTGTGCATATGAGTGTTTGTATGTGAATGTGTGTGTATGTGTGTGCACATTTGTATGTGTGTGTGTGTGTATGTAGAGGTGCAAGTGTATGCATGTTTTGAGCAATCTAATCAATAAAAAGTGTTCTATGTTGACTGTAGTATAGTAAGTAGTAAGCTACAATCTAGTTTAATGTAGTATATCTAGTAGGAAATATGACAAAAGTATAAAAAAAGGCTGGGTGGGTGGGTTGGAGGGGGGGGGAGAGGAGATTGGTAAAGCAAATGTGTATTATATATATATATATATATTATGTATATATATATATATGTGTGTAATATAATGTTATTCATAGCATAGTTTTATAGTCTACTCTTCTAGATGAATAATGGTATGTAACAGAACATAAAAAAACATCTCTCCTATTGATTCATTGAGTGTCACAATGTCTCTGTTCAAGGCAAGTATGTGGGTGTATATGTGTGTGTGTGTGTGTGTGTGTGTGTAGTGTAATATTGTATTCGTATGTACTCACATGCTAAAGTATGTAGCTATGTCGTGTAAGAAAAAAACGCGTAGCTAAATGTAAAGTGCTACTCCAAAAAATCAAGCTGCAAATCTGTTAAACATGACTGTCAAAATGAACTACAATGATGTGTGTTGAATACTCTATGATATATTCATAATCATGAATAATGTAGAGATATAATCAGGATAGCCCATAGTATATTTAATAGGTGCCTGGTGCCTAGTGGGGAACGTACATGAACTACAATGATGTGTGTTGAATACTCTATGTGTGTTGAATACTCTATGATATATTCATAATCATGAATAATGTAGAGATATAATCAGGAGAATAAATAGTAGCCCATAGTATACTTAATAGGTGCCTGGTGCCTAGTGGGGAACGTACATGAGTAGGTAGGGAGGAAAAAGATGTGTCCTGTGCTAATTGGTTTGTGCATGAGTCTATAAACTCAGAACAGATGGCCAAAGCATCTGAATACAAGCATTTATACTTAAAGTAACTTCTTTGCCCGAGAATTTATTATTCACTTCTGGCAAATATGGCTTCTGATTGTGGTTGTATGGCAGAGCCTTATGATATTGTTACAATTTAAAGCTTTCTTACATTTTCCACTACTTTTTGGTGAGTGTCTATGGACATTTAAAACAAAAGTGAAGTCTATATGAATTTATGTGTGAGGTGTGTATGTGTGGTGTGTATGTGCATGTGTGTATAGTGACGTATGCGTGAGGTGTGTGTATGTGTGGTGTGTGTGCATGTGCACGTGTTGTGTTTGTTTGTAAGTTTGATATTATGTTGCATGGTAAAGGGTTTCTTCCATACATACATCATGTTATGAATCTTATAATCCTGTGTAGTATACACATGCACTCCTATATGAATGACTGTGTGTATACATTAAAATCAGTATGATTAAATATGATTGAATACAACTCATTCTCCTCTTCTTTATTCTTGAAAACTCAGACATAATTCTCAAACAATTTATTTCAAATAACAAATGGATCAATTTTAGTATTATACGTGATTATAACACATACCTCCTTAATGCTCACTATGTAAAAAAAAAAGATGACAACAACTACAACAACAATAATAATGATGTTGCTGACAACAATGAGGATAATGGTAATGATGATAATAATAATAATAATAATCATATTTTGATTCAATCTTGTTAATTTTAATTTTTAACATCACTTATAGCAGAATGAAATGTGTACAATAATTAATTAATAAGTGCCAAAAAGTAAAAAAGGAAGTGCTTGTGCTTAGTTACACATTTTATACCGCTACGTATGACTGCAGCTTTATCAGCGGAATTAGTACAAGCAATAAAAGTAATATAAGCTGACAATTCTACCATAATATGTACTATAAAAGAAAGGGCATTGTCAGCTAATAGGAATAATTGCCATCAGACACGAACTACATGCATATTCAGCAATATAGCTATGTAGCAATAATCAATGGCATGTGACTTATAGGATGTTATACCAGGCAATTATTAAGAATGCAGTTATCAGGAATTATTTATGTATAAATAAATATGATGTAGCACCTTTCCCACATTGTTCTTTGTCTAGCATTTCAAATTCACACCCAGGGTCACCCAGTTTCCTGAGCTCAATATGTTTATTGAGGGAATAGGAATTCCTCACCACTAGACATTTGAAGATCTTTTATTATTAAGCAGAATATTATCCTGTTAGTGGTAAATACATCAAACTCCAGTATAATCACAAATTTTCGGCTGTAAAACTGAGAGTAAATATTGAAACTCCAAGTGGATAATTCAAATGTACTCTTACATCTAAGCATCACACAGATTGTTTGGACTAGTATCTGAAGTACTTGTAAATGAGTCCCAAATGCACATCACGAGTTCCTGTAGATAATCCTTATTTATGTCAACTAGATAGCTACTCAAAATTTTGGGATTAAAAAAAAACAACACCTTTACAATATCAAAATTGAAAGTTGACTGAAATCCCAGGAGTATAGACAAAATGATATAAAATTTTAAAGAAAAACACTTTTTTTTTAATTACCTAAAATATTTATCATGCAAAGATACAATATAGATGTGTGTGTGTATATGGTGACTGTATGAGCAGTGGCACAGGAGCGGATTTAGGGGGGGGGGGGGGGGGGGCTCGACTGGTGTCGTATGAGCCCTCCTTTTTCAGAATGAGCCCTCATTTTTTAGCTACTGTATGTCTTACCCGTAAGTGGGAATAAAATTTATTAAACAGAACAACAGAATTTAGTGATTTTTGCTTATTAGTTTTTTCTTGATGGTTGAATTTGACAATTATACAAGATTACTTTCATCATTTGCATAAACGTCTTTGTACTTTCATTTTTTCACATGAATCAGTTTCTTTTTTTTTTTCAAGATTAAGTGTACCTATTATACCTATTATTCACTAAGTGTACCTATTATTCACTAAGTGTACCTATTATTCACTAAGTGTACCTATTATTCACTAAGTGTACCTATTATTCACTAAGTGTACCTATTATTCACTAAGTGTACCTATTATTCACTAAGTGTACCTATTATTCACTAAGTGTACCTATTATTCACTAAGTGTACCTATTATTCACTAAGTGTACCTATTATTCACTAAGTGTACCTATTATTCACTAAGTGTACCTATTATTCACTAAGTGTACCTATTAATCACTAAGGGTTGGCAAATTATGCTGGCATACTTTCGAGCATAATAAGCTTCATAGATACTAGCATAATATGCTAGCATAATTATTAGTGTAGTTATGAGGATAAAAAGAGAGCTATATAGTTTTTAGGGGGAAAAATTATAATTTTTTTTTATTACTGTAACAAATGTAGTCCCAGAGACTGACTTTGGGACTTTATAATGAATCCTTGAGTTTACTAAAAACCCTGTATGTTGGTAATTTTATTGGAAGATTCCAGTTTTAGAGGAACAAAATATTTTTCAGGTCCAGCACTGTTCTATCAGGGTGCAGATCAACAACACACTTATCAGCAGTGGCCCAGGATTCAGATCAGTCATGTATACAGGGATTCTTATAGGTGTGATTGTGGTTGAAGTGGCCTTAGAACTCTGTCCACAAGTAACATAATAATGATGAGCATTGCCAGCATATTATAGCATAATAACAAAAGATGTGCATAATAAGCCAACTCCTACTATTCACTTCTTTTCATTATTCTAGACATAAATACCTTTGTAATTTGGTTTTGTTCTTATTTTAATTTTTCCTACCTGATTTTTTAGCAGTTCAGTTCTTGACAGTTACATTATAATGCTAATTATTGTGTGAATGAATACTAGAATTTAGTCTTGTAGGAAATACTATATAGCCAACACTCCCCCCCCCCCCCCCCCCCCCCCCCCAACAAATCCTAGATCTGCCCCCTGGTGGTAGATAATGTATATGAACACAGAAATTCAAATTCTATTCCGTCTTTATATTATATTGATCTAACCAGATTGATTATTATTCATTAATAAGCCATCCATATTTGTAATATAACACAGTGATGTACAAAAACAACAGCAAAGAGGCCACAAAAGATTACTAAATTATAATTGTAGCTGTTAGCATTAGCATTATGGAGCCATATTATGAATCCGGACATAAATAACAGTTTGGTAAAGGGTTTCAATATCACAAATGTACATCTAAGATGCATAGAATTTACTAAGGATAAACTAGTCACTACTTGTATATTCTATATAGTATTTATATAGTAAAATGTCTCTCTACAATATTCCTAAGATAACATGTCTAAAGAGGAAACTGTATGTTATCATACTCATCTGCACTACCTTATAATGAGACAAGGTTGTTGATCAACTTTGATAGTAAATTCTTTGATCTACATTCTTCTGTAAACTAGGCACACATTAATTGAAATTTAATGTGCAATTCATGTTTGAATTACAGAGAACATTTGCATTGTACTTGTACTATATAATAGTAAACCATTAAATATTTGAGAACTGAAAAATAGGAGTACTACAAGGAGTGCTCCCATATTATCATTTTTATTTTAATTACTCTCTGCAGTTTTTCAGCCTTGACAATTCAACGGGAGTGGTGATTGAATGGCGATCTCATGATGATTTGGAGCAAATAATGGCGACATATAGAATGGCAATAATGTATGGGAGTCTAGGAGAGAAGTCTGGTTTACAGTTTTCTGAAGAACTTTGGGGTGCTGTAACAAACTTTTAAATTACTTGACATGTAAACCACCAACATTATCTACATTTTCTTATTTTGAAAATTTTCGTGGTTAGCTATCCACATTATAATTTCTCACATTTTGCCAATCAGCATTTTTACACATTCATATTGTGGTGTCACAATATGGATGTGTGATGTGTGTAAAGTCTAACGTACAGGAATGATTACCCAGTTCACTATTGTGTGTTTTGCATGCGCATGCAAAACACATAATGGTAACTATAGCCATTGAACTCTCCACATATGGGGCTCTTGGGGCATGTGCCCTACTCACCACCAATATTGCTTTATATTTTGACCATAATATTTTTGGACATAACCTGAAATTTGTATTTGTATCTGTAAATGGCAGGAAGAGTTCCTTAGTCTTATTTGAAGAAAATATTTACTACTTTACAAATTTTTTGTGTGGACATGCACATGTCGGTTTGTGCCGGGCTTGTGCCTTGCTAATTTATTTTCAAGAGCCACAGGCGAGTGAAAATAAAGTCTGAGAGTGAAATATCTAGCCATATTACTCTGCTGAGTGTAATAAGTGGTTTATTCTACACTAGATATCTTCATGCTCAGTTAGTACTGGTAATTTACAGGTATATAGTTGATGTTTTAGCAGCTACACTAACTCTGTTGAGTAAGCGAAAAGGAGGAAAGGTAGCTGTAAAAGCTCGGTTAGTGACAAGTTTGGCCCAGTTGCTATAATTACTAGGGTAATGAGCTTGCTCAGTACAGCGCAAAATAACAATGTGAAATATCATGAGTTATTTCACGGGTCATGTACCCAATAATATCATGTGAACATATCTAGGGTGGAATATATATATATATATATATATATAATCGAAAGTATAGCTAATTTTCAATTGTCCGCCCCTAACTGTATCTTGCTCGCCTGCTTGATCTTCCCCTGTTCTCAACATGTTTGCGAGTGAGAGAAGTGAGCAAGACACTATCCGGGTTAACACAATTGAATATCAGGGACATTTTGCTTGTTCATATAATTATATTTGTGGACGTAGTATGTCATTCTATACTTTGATCCTTGTGTTGGCTTGTTAGTCAACCCCATCCCCATTCTCCACTAGTTTAACGACTTGAGGGTTGCCAATAAGTTTATGCTTGTAGTAATTATTTATTTTTAAACCTCAGTGAGCTTGCATGCTCGAGAGGGTGGCATAGTAGTCTGTCGTTCATTCGTTAACCCTGAGTGCGCATGCGCCAGAGGGTTATAGTTAGTTTGTTTGTCATCCATTCTTTCATTCTGCCACTCTTTCAACAGCGGATTTCGATGATGGCAGACATTGATGCCTTGAGGGAAGAGGAACTCCAACTAGATGACAATTCAAATCCCTTTAATTTTCCATTTTTTTTTTAAATTTCGGTTTAGTTTTAGAAAAGGCAGACGACGGTGAGCTGCTATACGACCATGCACAATCAATCATTTAGCTGCTATTTAGAAACATGCGCGCTCACGTGAGCATACAAATTTTACGGCGTATGATTCAGAATTGTTATGTGCCTTCTGTAGTTCCAGCGCTTAACTTCTTTTCTCTGGTGTTGGGAACTCTACTGCAAGTGTCAAGTTTTGACCTCTAACCTGGTCTGTGTCTTTGGTTAGCACACCAGCTGCTAAGCTGCTACTGCAGGTTAATACTAATTGTACACAGTAAATGCACACAAACACACATATATACTCCATGGCCAGAAAACGTAAATAATCTTTTAGTTAACTCTGCATTAATATGGAACCAATGAAAGTATTTCACAGAATTTACCTGAACACAAATGGGCTACTTGTCCTAACGAGTTTCTAGATAGCATGGTAAGGGGATTCAAAATAATTAGCTTATAAGATAATTTGTCTCCTAATTATGTTTACTAACACAATAGTATCATTGAAATCCCCTAAGCAACATGTCATTTTTAGGAAGAAATATAGACAATTCAAGATGAAGTGTTGTTTGCACACAAGACTAGCTGGAGAATCACTATCTGTTCCCATATCTACTCAACCATTTCTATAAGATTGGTGATATTCAATACATCACCAAATCACCAGTATTAGATTTAATAAACTATGCTCTACTCTATTATTATTATTATTATTATTATTATTATTATTATTATTATTACTACTACAATCATCATCATAATTATCATCATAATCATCATCATCATCAAAGCAAAACTTTGATTCGTTTTAAATTGTAGGAAAAATGCTTTTTCATATTGTTTTAGTAGATACAGTTGATTAGCATTTGGGTTTGCTAAAGATACTACAGATGAATTCAATTCCCCTAGTGATCATCAAGCCAAAAAGGTGGCACACAAAGCTATGAATACCATTAAATCCAATATGGACTCCAGTGAATCTGTGAATATAATCAAACTAAATAAGGGATGAAGTAAAATTCATGAATGACGTACATGTCCAGAGAATCAGTAGGAAGATCAAATATATATAATAATATTATATTGTATCTATGTAACAATGTCAGTGATTCTGTCTTCTCTAATACTATTTTTGAAATTTGAATCAATGTTTGAACCTTATCATCATGACAATATATTGATACCACAATAACAATTCCCACAATTGCAGTTAGCCCATAACAGTCATGTATTTGAATCCTCGATTCATGATTGGTTAGTATACTAGATCAAGTGACAAGTATTGTTTTATAACTTTTTGCGATAGTTACTTTATGGTAGCGATTGATTACATGCAGCTCCCGCTCAGCAACACTAATTTAATGCAGGTGCTGATGAGATGATCAAGATGATGACAATATAATTTTAATAAATTTTTATTTCTGAGCATATCATCTAGAACGTGATAATTATATGCAACATTTCTCAGTTCTCAACTTAAATTTAATTTGCTACAAAATTTTGTCATAAAGTCTGAAAAATAAAGCTTTAAAGCATTAACTAGAATTATCATGCAACTTGTAACTTGCACTATAAACAGCAAAGTTTAAGCCCACATATAATTGCCTAATAAATTCTTTGTTTGTAGCTACTCAACACAGTTATCAAAGCTCACAACTGTTTGGACTACTAAGAACACTTTGAAGTACCTGGAACATGTTTGTTGAGTGTATTCTAACAGAAATGTTGACAGAGACAGATGAGTTTGAAGGGTAAGCACTTTACCATATAAATTAATAGTGACTACTTCAATTTAATTCAAATTTTTAACTGGCACAAGGATTTGATGTAGTAATTAAAAAAGTTCAACTGATGTTCTCTTTTCTTGTTTTTTTGTTTTGTTTTGGTTATTGCTTTATGCACTAATACGTATTATTATGCATGTATTTAGTACAGAGAGCAATGTCTTTTTAAATTATATAACTGTGACATTATTAATATAATTACATGTATTAGTATTCAATTTTTGTAACTATATAACTATAACGTTATAAACCCAACTTATGTCTATCTCACTTTTACAATATCTTTAATCTTTTATCTTTAGAATATTATAGTCTGAAAATTTTATATACCTATAGCCTGCTAGGGTGTTGTGTTTTGCAAGGTTGGTGGAACATTATAGGAGAAAGTATCACATGCACAATGTGATGTATTACAATTCTGACCATTTGACCATATGACCAGCACAGGTAAAGTTGAAGGTTGTTCTACGTTACGTAGAGATCAAAGGTCATTTTGTGTTGGGGTTACAGCTAGTAATATCAAGACTATTATTATCTAGTATTTTAATTATCATTATTAGTTTGTGTGGGTTACTGGCTTACCATCTTTCAATGAAAAAATGGCATACTATCCCTATGAATACATGTACACATGAGTTCATCAAATACACCAAGTATTTTACTGATACCTATATACACTATATATGCCATTGTATAATGAAATTAGTACCACAGCATAGTACTGCAGGATTTGATTCTTTAAAAAGATTATATAGAATCTCCCTGAAACAGATTATTATACAAGAGTGTTAATGATATTCATGAGTACCACTTACCGTGAATAGTTCAGGAAAAATATAATAAAGTATGTATGAAATTTATTACTGGTTGTATGTGCACGATGTATGTGCATGATGTGTGTGCACGATGTATGTGCATGATGTGTGTGCACAATGTATGTGCATGGTATGTGTTGTACATGTGCACAAGTGTGTACATGCTTGTATGTGCATAGAGGAGTTTACACTAGTCTTTAAGGAAACTCAAATATACTAAAATCTTTCTGAGGTTTAAAAAATAAAATTTATTGGTCACAACAATGTCTTTTATAAAGCATTCATTGCATGTATGAAGTTTCATTTTTAAGAGTCGATATTTTTTGGTTATTTATTAAAATGTAACAAAGGTTTATCGCTCTAAATATCTGCTAAAAGTGAGAATTATTACAGAAGAACTCTATAAGTAACACCTATATCAACATACTGAGGAATAAATATGAAATGCAATGAAAATGGACCATTTAATGATGCTTACTTCATTATAGTAACTTCCTCTTTTCCATTCAAAAGTGAAATCACAAAGTTGATGAAGATCATTGCAAATTCAATTAGTTAAAATGTTGTTGCATTAAATTAAAATTTTCAATTTTTATGCCCTGTAGAATATTGAGTTTGTGCATATATACATACATGCATAAGTACATATATAATGTATGTGTGTGTCATATGAGTGGTAATGATATGCATTACTTGATTATTTTGCCTGCACTATAATGAAAACTTGTTAATAATGCTTCATTTCATGAGCAGATCTTCAAGAATGAAAGCTTAAACTACAAGATTTCCCAATAAAGTCATATTTGTACTGCAACTTTTCAGCATCACAACGTGTTTCAGTAATAATCACTTTGAAGTGCTCAAGAAGTTTATCCCAAATGTTCATCACAAAATTCCCATCATTCACTAGTGTTGTAAGAATCATTTAGTTGGTAAAGAACATGTCGAAACTCAAAGTTTTATATGTACACTTTTATATTTGTTGTCAGCTCTGCTTTGTCTCAGGTATGTCATTTCAAGCTTCTGATATCATGTGTTTATATTGACTTTCTTTCAGCAATGCTATACCAGGTTAATGATCATAACACATATTGTCTGGAAGACACTGTTGTATATAGTTGTTCAGATGACCTTGTAGGTCTGATTATAGTGGATATAAGTAGAAACTCTGAGACTGAATTTACAGCTAGCTACAGCTATCTTAGTACTACAGAGCCTTTCACAGATAACATACAAACATCATTGATTCGTATTGAAATAGTTTTTAAGAATCAAACTTATATTTCCTCAATCATCACCATCACTAATGTGATGAATCTGGACAGTTATTTTCTGACCTGCAACGAGGAAACTCTCAGTTTAAATAACAGTCTTACTTCTTATTCAGAAGGTAATTATACTGAAAAAGAAAAACAATGCATACTTAGGATAGTGTTTTATTAATGCAATTATTTAGAATATATATGGATAAGGTTTGATTTCAGATCTTATTTGGAGCAAACATAGAGAAGCAAGTCATATAGCTACTAGGTAGTGCAAAGACGGGTGCAGAGGATTTTATACCATATGCTTGACATTATTTTATTACATTGTGGTATAATACTGGTGTCACAGTCCCCAGTTATCGTACACTGGAGTAAAGGACTCCTGGTCTTCCTTCACAGATTATTTTGACCCCCTCAATGTAAGACAAGAAAACATTTTTATTTGGTGCAGAGTGACCCACTCAATTAACCAATCTGTTCAGTTTTATGTTCACTGACTTCAGATTTTAGCTGGTTCTTTTGGCTTTCATTGTTGAATTTGTAGGACAAAATGTTAAGGTCAATATTGCAAACAGGCTTTCACTGGCAATTCACTTATCTAGATATTTTGTTTAATGGGTCATATGTTGTTGCTTTCTTTTTTTAGAGATCACCCCACAGCTTTCTTAGTCAAGTGGTTCTGCTTACAGTATTTTATTCAATTAAATGAAGCTATGATAATACTCTCAGCTAAATTCATAGAAATGTTTGTTTATTTGGCTATATTGCTCTTTTAGTTGAGATTAACCAACACATTCTAATCTAGCAGTTCTACTTTCAGTTTAGCTTCAGAGTTGGATTAAGGTGCTGTAAACATGTTTACGGTAACTATAAAATGACTTGAGTTTTGGTTTTTATTTTTTCTTGAGCACTGCAAAAAAGGGAGCTCATACAATACATACATCTTCATAATGTGTCTACTTCATATCTGCTGTAGTAGAATAAGCAGTGTTAGTGAGAAGTAATAAATCTTTCTTTAATATTATTATGATTTTTGAATTTTTTGCACCAAATATAATTTGGTACAAACTACAACATTAAATTTTAGTCAAGCATCAAGTGTTTTTTTTTACTAATTGTCATGAAAAATAATATTTATCACTTATATTGTCTTCATTTTTAGTTTGAGTTGAATAAATATGATTATGCCAGATAAATATTCCTTGTATGAGGAAATACTGTATTTATTAAGCTTTAGAATAGTTTGCATATTTCTTATAAGATAATATGCTTAGTGAAAATGTAGTAACAACATCAGTAAAATGAGAACAACTTGTATTATTGAACTTTGTGGAAAACCTGAGTTCATGGAAAGAAATTTACAACAATTGTGAATAATAATAGTCTACAATATCCTCTATACTATCAATGAGAAGTAAATTACTAGAGGGAAGCATTTTTCAATAAAAAATGTTTTAACACAAGCGACCAGCAGGTTTTTATTCTCATTGATAGTATACAGAATGTTGTAGATTATTATTATTAAAAATTATACCAACTTTCTAGATGGGAGTTTCACTCTTGGAAACAAAAATAGCCAGAAATCTTTCCATTATCTTGATTTATTTTCTTAAATTACGTGATAGAAACAGTTTTCACTTTACATTTATTGCAACATAATAGCAGGGGACATGGTATCCTGAGAGTGAATATGATGCAAGTATCCATGTCATCTACTGATATAAAAATATCATTGTCATACCCTTCATAAATAATAGTGAACAGACTTCCAACGAGAATTAAAATCACTTTATATTTAGTGTTGACTAGGCACTCTTCACTACTGAAGTTTTTTTCTGGTATTTCCCGTTAGTCATAATCATTTTTTTAATTAAATATGTAAAATGCTTCAACCATAATACATTATCTAACTCACGAAGTTCCCACAGGATTGAAACCTCTTGGTTTGTTTGATGAATTTCGAGAGTAAAACACATAGTAAAAAAAAACAATCTAACTCTTTAAGATATAATCCTGATACTGGTTGATGGCCTTCAATATACAATTGTTTGACAGAATAAAACTTTCAGCTATAGTTGTTTCATCAATCATAGCTCTATCATAACAACAACTTCCCCCCAACAATTACTTATTTTCACTATCATTCACACACTGATAACTAGGGCTCGGTAAATTATTCCCCAAATTTTCCCTATAATGCTATTCTCTAATTCTCACTCATGCCACCCATAATGCTTTTCATTTTGCCTATAATGCTCACAATTTTGCTCATAATGCTCACGATTAATAAAATAAAAAATCAAGAAAACAAACAAAAGGTTCATCAGAATCATTACTTCCTATAGTTATACTGCAGCATAATTGATGCTTCAATAGTCTCTTCTAGCGAGGAAGTTTGCTGTTCACCAAAACTATTTGATAAAAGTGAAAAAACACGCTCAGCAGCTGCAGAGGATGGCTGAACCAGTAATACTAGTTTGCATGCAGCTGACCAATGGGGGAGCTCATTAGAGTGCTTCTTCCACCACTCTAACTTGTCTATGGTTGGTGACACACCATCTGCTTTTGCCATGTAGATAGGAAGCTCTACTTTCAAATCTTCCAACTTATTATTGAGGAAAGGAAAGGCCTTCAACTGGTCAATGTCAGCAGAGCTTGGACAAAGTTCAGACACCTTGGCTGGATCAAAATATCTGGCATATTTGAAGGCTGTAACAATTGGCTTTAGATCACCTTCAAATTTTTGCTTGAAATAAACAATAGCAGGCTCGATACACTCAGTAGCATAATTTATTAATTGCTGCTTCTGTGTTGGTCTGTTTGAAGACAATTTATTGGCAACAGCTGTAGCATTAGGGAAATTCTGGGCAGAAATAGTAGCCTGAAGTTTAACAATTTCTTCATAGGCACTAAAAGCCAGTGACCCATCTCCCTCCAATCTATAGGTGGCTTTGACAAATGGCTCACCAAAATCAACGGTAATTGCAAGTTCCATCTGCAGCTTCCGACTCTTAGGAGGGTCATTGAGAATGTCAACAATTTTTTTAGAGGAAGGGGGAAGATCATTATTCTCAACAAAAGGAAGCACATCAGCAAAGGTGACAAGCATATGTTTCATCACCTCCCATTTAGACCACCATCTGGTACTAGAGTAAGCAGGAACAGGCAAACCAGTAGCTTCCCTCCAAGCCAATTTTGCTTTTGAACTCCGTGTAAACAGGCCCACCCAAACTTTATAAATTCATCTAGCACATTTGCATTTATCTTCTCCCCAACATGATCAAGAGTGTGTGAGAAACATCCCACATCTAGAAGACATGGATAAACAATTTTTAGAGTTTGAATTGCTACATTGTTGACTGAAGCACGATCACGCATTGCTGCTACTAGCTGATTTGAAGAAACACTAAGCTCATTAGATAGGCACATGATTAATTGCCTGGCCACTTCTTCACCTGTAAGGCTCTTAGCTAATAGCATCAGCCTGACAACACGTTGTTGTATTTGCCAGTCAGCATCGATAAAACGAAGTACAATAACCATGGCTTCACACACATGTGTGGTACCATCAAAAATTACACCAATATTATTTCCTTTTATGTCTTCTGTGATACTAGCAAACTCCTGTTCACGAATAAAAGGGATAAGCTGAGATAAGTTACTACTATGAGAAAGCCTAAAAGCACTTTCTTCAAACACCTCTCTAAAGCAGTCTACCTTGGCCAGTGGTACGCCAGCTTTCAAGAAAGATTTAACTACTTTAATACGAAAAACTCTCACTTCATCAGAAAGACCTTCTCCAATGGGGTGTTTGTTCTTATCATACTTCCGTAGCATATCAGCTATTGTTTTATCTTGAGCTTTCCTAGAAACTAAAAGCTTTTTGCTACTACCATGTTTAGCTGATCTAATATGCTGTTGCAAAACACTCTTCTTAACAGACACAGGCTCTCTACAAGCCTGACAAAATAACTTTCTTGATACCACAGATAAGTGCTCATTAGGAAATTCTTTAACTCTGGTGGAAGGAGGAATAGAGGGCTCAACAGCAACGGAACCCTTACCAGACCGTAAGCCTTTAGGTGGATTAGACTTCAATTTTCTTTTTCGGGACAAATCGGATGAAGCAGGACACTTCAGCCTGCTCAAAAGATTGGGAACATCAACAGTTTCACTACTGCTAGGGCCAGAGCTGCTGAGACTGATATCAGTAATTTCTTCTCTCATAAGATTAGGAACATCAACCTCACAACTGCTAGGCTCAGGGCTGTTACAAACATCAGGAATTTCAGTCTCTGTATCCATTAGACACTCAGCCATTTTCTAAGCTGGCTAGTAGCTAGTACAGCTAAGCTAAGCTTGCAGCTGCAAGTTACAGCTGCAAGCTAAGCTTAGATGTGTTTGCTGATAATAACACACATGCTTACATACAAATTTTTAATTATTATGTACAACTCAGGAATTCATTCCCAAAATGCTCCAAATTTGACCTATAATGCCAGCATTATTCTTAATGCTTCACTGTACCTAAAATGCTCAAAAAAATGCTAGCATAATTTACCGAGCCCTACTGATAACTGCTCTTAGAATGGTTGAATCATTTGTGTATATTTACTAAAAAAATTTTTTTATTGACTAGCAGAAATTACAATTATGGAGAACTAATTTTATGGTTTTAATATAGAAAACCTGCTGGGTACTTCCAGTAATGGAAAACCTATTTCTGATCATACTCTGTTTCACTATGCCAATAATTATATCTGCTTCATTATTTAAAAAAATGTTACTGCATGTATTTACTGATCATTTTAGATCTGTTACCTTCATACATAGAAATTGTACAAAATAGTCTCGTTCAAAAAAATACTTTCAACTTTACTGCTACTTGGAATTGTAGCAGAGTTAATTTTGATAACCAGTTTAATGTCTCTATTTCATCATCATCATCAACTGATGTACGTGCAGTAAATGACTGTTCAACTTCTTTTATTCTACAAAACAACACGGAGTATACCATCAAAGTGTCTATTTGTGCAAATGGATTATACAACTCTGTTTATTATTTTGGTAAATACCCCTATGACAACTTTAAAATTCGATAACAATATGATTTTTTTATTTTAGGAAGATGCCCATTAATCATAGGGTCTAACCAACTATTTCTGAAAAGCTATATTACATTTGTTAATCACAGCACAATAGCATTGTTACAGGATGATTCAAGTAATCAATCCTTTCTGTTACATTGTAATAATCAAGGATACTGGAATTGGAGTACTTTATTCTCTACAGGGTCAATGAGGAATATTACTGGTAAGTTTTACAGGACTCTTTTATTTACAGTGTGTAATCAACAATCAGTGTCTTTGAATTTAATTATTATTACTGATAATATTTATATAATTATTATTAAACATCAAGTTAAGTTTAATTAACATATTGGCTGTAAATAATGGTGTTTGGTTGCTACTATGATAGCAAACTTAGTTTTAGGTGTGTTGGCATAATGCTTTCATTTTGTGCTAACAACTAGTTAGATATTCTGTACACAAATGCTTACAGTGACAAGATTTGTTTCATGAACACTTTACAACTTTTTTATTCAGATAATGACACTGAATTTGAGCAAGTAAGTAACAATCCAATTTATTCATTTGTCAAGTACTGTACCTATAAGTTTTATATTTCTCTCCATACTGATACACTGTAGTTTATACTTTAGAGAGGACATTTAAAATGGCAAAAATAAATAAAAGTATTATTAATTATATGCAGTGTTACAAATACAACTAGAGGTTGGAGGAGGTGAATGGATTATTTGGTATCATTTGTGCTGAAAATGCTACGTATTCTGCATAGCTTATATATCTACTAAATAATATTTAATATTTATTTTAATTTCCATAGTATCTGTAAAAATAATTATTCAAATGATTTGGCTCCGCCTTCATTAGTGATTAAAAAAAAACGTGAGAAAATAAAATATATCAATAATAATGCATTGATTTGGCCACAATATAGTATTTGCTTGGAGGTATTGAGGAAATGTAGTGGAAAGCTCAGACAATAATAACAGTAATTGCTAAATGAAAGATGATTGAACATTGGAACAAATAATTAAGTGAAAACTTATAATTTTAACAGGATATAAAAAACAAACCTAAGAGATTGTGAACAAAACCTCATCAATCCATGATGTTGCTCCAAACTGGACTAATTTTGAATCCGGACTCCACATTAATTATTTTTCTTTCTTTTTTTTTGTTGATGTTATCGTATTCTAAAAACGTTCTCTTCATTAAATCCTGTTCTCATACTAACACTTATACTTTGTCCAGGCCTTTCCACTACATTTTTCCAAATGACCCCTAGCAAAACCTATATTGCCACCAAGTCAATGCATTTAATATTATATTTTTTTCACTGTTTTTATCAGTCACTGATGGAGGCTCAACACAAGTTACTATTGTTGAGATAAGTAATTTTTTTACGTAGTAAAAAGGGATCTTAATGAAAATATATTAATCTTGATACATATTATACATACACATAATGATATACATTGTATATAAATTATATTTCATACATACATATATATTAAATAGGTATATTGGAATATGCACTTGAACTTAAACATTAATTCTGACCTTTTTATATATTATATAGTTGAAAGAGCATATAGAAAGTTATAAAATATTTTGAATCAAGAGTCTATATCAGATATACCTTACAAATGAGGAGTGCCTTACAGAGGTATATACATATGTAATATTATAACTGCTGCATGGTTGAACGAAAGTAGTGTCGATTAGTTAATGTGGATACCATTTGGCAGTCTTTTAGCAGAGCACATAAGCAAGTTGTAAGAAGATGTATTAATTGGCATGGAACACTCTCACCTATATAATTATATTGTCCTGATAGATAGCTATTAAATAATGTTTTATGAAAAGTGTAACTTTGGAGTTCATGCTTTAAAAAGTGGACAAAATACACACCAAGAGTATGCAATTCCTACTTAACAATCATCATACCTATGGTATGATATTGAAATGTATGACTATCATGCTTAAATAGCATGATAGTCATACTTCGTTTTTTAATGTGTACCACCGCATATACTGGGAAGGTACCAGGGTGTAATGAGAGTTTCGACTGTAGAAGATCAAGAGTGTTGGAATCCATCGAAACCTTCTCTCCCCCCAGCACCATGGCTGGGGTGAAATCAGAACAGCATATGGCACTGATCATGCAAAAGACCTGCCAAATATCATCTAATCATCACTACACTTTCATTCAAACACACAATGCTTTCATTCATTAGCATTATGTTTATTGTTTCATTCTCATTCCTCACTTATTGTATAGCAGATGAAGGCTAACTTACTATTATGTTTTATGATTAATGCCCCCAATTAATAACCTTAATAAGGTAGAATTGCTCAGTAATGAGCCTGTACCATATTATGTTAGTATTTATTTATTTATTTGTTGCTAATAGATTACTACAGGTACAACAACCAATTGTAACTGTTCCCAATGTATGAGTGATAATCAATCGAAATATATAAATGTTGCAATTATTTCAAGTATTGCATCATCAACATGTTTGCTTGGAGTAGTTGTTGGTGGAGTTGGATTAAAAATGGGACTTACTATTAAAAACTTTAAAAAGAAATGCTTTCAACACAATTGTAATTAAGAAACCAATATTCCTGTTTATGAATATATTAGTTTGGAACGGAAAGTTCAAGTGTCTCCTAACATTGCTTATGAAGATGTAGAACAATAAAATAAATAAATATATATACTAACACTGTAGTGTTTATGGTTTAACTAAATAACAAAGCAGAGCTATTTTTGTACATATAATAAATAGTGATTATTTCAGGAAAGTAATATAGTTACTATACCTATTATTGTTGGGGGGGTCTCATTTTATTTTCAGTGAATTTAGTAGTAGAGTAGAGCTAAGTCCTACTACCTTGCGATCACATCCATAGTAGCTATATTATGCTTATCAATCAAAATTTTAAATTTATTCGAAAATTAAATTTGGAACAACATTCCATTAATTCAATGTAATAATCACTAGCATAGCTGCTCTGTGGTTTAGAATTACTTTTCGGCAATTACTGAAATTAAAGTGTAACTGGGGTGAATTTTTTTTCCACCAAATACCATGAAAAGTACTCTCATATCATTTATAACATGACCCAAAACCAAAACTGATTGGATGCTTCATAATAGCTACATTCTTTACAGCTATTTAGCTTCCTTACAATTCAAATCATCTTGTGGGTTGGCCTTCACGATAATGTAGATAAGATTTCCTGTCTTGGCTTTTTCTGCTTATATACGCTGGATTATTGATTTTTAGGCCAGGGCTATGACATTTAGGCTACATCTAGGGCAATTTAGGTTGATGCTATATCACTTTTTAGGATAGGACTACGGATGTTTAGGTTTAGACTATAATTTTATAGACTGGGACTAAGCTGGAACTATGGCTTTTAGGCTACAAACATGGCTGATTATTATGAGGCTGGGACTATGACTTTTAACTTAGAACTATGGCTTTTCGGCCAGGATTATATAGATTTTTAGGCTTGGACTATGATTTTGCAGGCAGGGACTGTGATATTTTGGTCTAGGGGTATGATTTATTGGTCAGCTTTTTAAGCTGGGACTATGAACTCTGACAGTAAAGAGTGATTATGGCAGCCATAGCATTGCAGAGAGAATTGTAACAACCTTGGTAGTTCAAAACCTTAAGTTTTTTTTAAGTATGAGTCCTCTATTTTTTTTTATTCTGGAACTTCTGATCATCGATTATGTATGAACCAGTACAGACAAAAACAGCGTATCAATTCTGACAAAGGTGCTTCACCTAGGATCCTAGATTGGTAGACTACGCACACAAAACAATTTCTGACTCAACTATATATCGCTGTACAGATTTCCCAGACATCAGGTATGATAAGGTAATCCTCCCTCTTGTTTTTATAGAGTATTGACCTTTATTAAGCAAACTCTCTTACCCAATTAATTTATGTGCTCAGACTGGCCTAAACAAAATTTTATTGCTTAACTTCACACCCAGTGTACACCCGAAATGTATATAGATGTGTACTTTAAATTTTGTTACAGCATGCACATAAAGGCAAAATATCAAAGTCATATACTGAATTATGCAGTTACAGAACTTACACTAACAGCTCCTTTATTCTCTTATAGTAATAAGGTGTTTGCAGAACCCAAACGTCCAAACCGATCTTATTGCTTTATATAATGTCTGGTAAATCTCAGCATCAGATATACCCTATTGCATTATGCAACAAACCAGCATTTTAACAACATTACTGTACAGTGTTAAAAATGAGGAGTTCAGGGAGTGGGGTTCCAGTTACTGCGGAAATTAAAATTCCCTTGGATGGTCACAGTAACTCTTCTTGGGAGTAAAAAAAAAATGTGTATATAGCATAGTCTGACGAAGAAGCATAACAATCACTGAAGGTTAGCAATTCTACTGCGAACTAAATTAAAAAAAGAAGGATGTTTCTTCATCCCATGCTTAACATCTATCTCCCTTGTGATACTTACCTTAGCTTCTCTGTTACTTACGTGTTCCAGTGTTCACTCAGTGATATCACAGAGGTGGAACACTGGCTTATGTTAGTTATAGTATTAATTTAAATTTGCGTGGTCATACTAACTATGACTATCATTACAAACTCTTAATAACTACCAATCCCTGGAGTTTCCCTAACTCTTTCCAACTCTATTTACAACCGCCAAATTACCGCCCCAAGGAGTTTACTCCTACTCCTTATTTTCAGTAAGAATAGTCCTAGCCTACACTTCAATAGTCTAAGCTTAAAGAGCATGGTCAGTCTAAGCCCCCCTAGAACTATTTCCTAAAAGCATAGCTCTATCCTAAAACCCATATCCCAGCTAAAAAGCCTTAGTGTCAATCCTATACAGCTTATATTCCACCCTATTACAGACTTGGTCTGACACCCCGACATTTTATCATAGCATACCTCTCAAGGCACTGCCCACCAGGCAGCCCAGCACTGGAACGATTTTACCCACTTATGGTGCTGGAGCAGGTACAATTGGCTGCACTGCAAACATCTGGAAGCATGGACAGCCTGCTACCTTCAATCGCTAAACAGGCACGAACACAGTTGAATGACAGCTCTCCTAAAGGTTAACAATAAGCCTCGTCTACGTGAAGGACGAAACACTCACCACTCGAACGATGGCCTTTTGGCCAAGGTAAGTGGGCTACCCCCCAGGTCCGGATGGTTGTGTCAGGGCAGTGGACATCCTCTATGGGGGAAGAACTCGCGTAGCGACCCTTTATAACCACAATCACGCTACGCGGGGGAAAGTGGTCTGGTTAACTGAACCATGTACGAAGTGTGGCAAGCTTCCCTCTCGCTAATTGGCTGAGGAAGAACATAGAAACAGACAAAAAAAATGGGGGGGGGTGGGGGGGGGGGGGGGGGAGGGCTGGGTAATACGTGGTTGAGTGGTCAACTAGATCGTGTGATGTAATGTATGCGAAGCTCACGTCCATAATCTATGTGTTACCCCTGTAAGTGTCTCGCTCGCTACGCTCGCTCGCCAATTAGAAGCGCGGGCGAAATTTTTTGACGTACGTATACATATAATTGGCGAGCGAGCGAAGCGAGCGAGACACTTACAGGGGTAACACAATCGAAAATCGGGGATGTTTATTTGCCGAGCGAGCGTAGCGAGCGAGACACTTACAGGGGTAACACAATCGAAAATCGGGGATGTTTATTGGCGAGCGAGCGTAGCGAGCGAGACAGTATTAGGGGTGGATAATGCAAAATCGGGTATATGTTATATGTATATGTATGTATGTATGTATGGATGGTACGTATGCCCTTTAAACGCGCGCAGGGAACTTTTTTCTTCAAAAAACACGGCTTTTTAGGCTTGACCCCAGTTTATTCTGAAACTACAGCATTAATCAAGCCTTACTTTATACTTAAGCTCCAAAGTGTGAGAAAATTCCTTCGCAAATGCTTGCTTTTCAAGAAACAAAAAGTTGATTCGACCGGTTACTATGGCATTGAAGACCCTTTTCCAGACTTAATTTCAAAACTTCGCCGTTTTATGGGGGGAAACGGAGTGCCGGTTGTTGGTTGTCAAGAGCCGTTGGTAGTCAGAATGCAATAGTATTAATGCTAAGGAAGCTACTACTTCTCGAGGGAAGCTGAGGTAAGTACGTAATTCAATATTTGTTAGCTAAATATGCAAAAATTAACTCTGGCCTTTCTTTTTTGTAGCTAAGAGCTTGTCAACAGTGACTGGTAAATTCAAATAGTCAGATTGGCTCAAATTTGGTACTTTTGTAGTACCAAATTTTACCACTGCTCAAGAAAATGAGGTAAGAAAGTAATTTTGTATTTGTGTGCTAAAATTGATTGTCTTTTGTTTTTGTAGGTGATAGCTTGTTGTCAAGAATTCAAGGTAATTCCGATGGTCAAAGTAACTTCAATTTGATACTACAGAAGTTATCAATACTCAAGAAAGATGTAAGTAGTAATTCCATATTTGTTGGTTAAAATTACAAATAATAACACTGGTGTATTTTTTATCGTAGCTGAGAGCTTGTTCCTAGTTACTGGGTGAGTGAGATTTCAGAATGGTTTGAATGTTTGTACTTACAAAAGTTATCCATTTAACAGGTAAGAGAGTGATTTTGTATTTGTTTTGCTGAAATCAATGTCACAACTGCTATTATAGTGTTTGCATGAAGTAAAGCTAAAATAGTAACATTTTATGTTACCAACTATCAGGCTCGCTCGCCATTGTGTCTCAGCCCCACTAGTTTATTTATTTATTTTGTAAAAAAAAAAATATATGTTTGGGACTACTATGTCATTTGTACTTACTGACCCTCCGTTTTTTGTTAGTAATGGTTGGTCGACCCCGTCCCAAATTGCACTAAACAGAAAGCCTCTGGTTTATCGATCCAGTACCCTATCACACTAGAATTTGAATTGTTTACCGTTTTGAATTCCTTTGCGGTGTGCAGTTTAAAAAACTTGAAAACTTAAGGGACTCCATTTCTATTCGAGTTTGTGACGGTGGTTAAGTCAATGCGCTCTTTGTCATGGGTTATAACCGTGCGCAACAGTATTTACTTGAAAATTCATGTCACTAGATTAACCCGAAGGTAAGTCTGTGTAGGTGCATGTCCGCCTTTTGCAAAAGCCCTTTTTTGTTACAACCACTCTTAGCTAAAGATATCACAAAGAAAACTTTAAATACGTGTATTGTTTTTGTTTTTGTTTGTTTTTTTCCTTCATTCAGCAGTTGCAGCAGAGTTTTTACTATGGCATTGAATCCTTTTCCCCTGTATGCTATTAAAAAAACTGGACCTATTTTCATAGCTGCAGTGTTAGAAGTCATAAAAATATATAGTCTTTAGGCGCTCTCGCCATTTGTTGATCAACACACCACTAGTTTAATATCTGAATCTCAATTGAAACACGACTGATAGTCGCTTCGCTTTCTGATTATTGGCGAGCGAGCGTAGCGAGCGAGACAGTATATTAGGGGTGGATAATGCAAAATCGGGTATATGTTATATATATGTATGTATGTATGGATGGTACGTATGCTTTTTAAACGCGCGCGCGTGGAACTTTTTTCTCCTAAAACACGGCTATATGCTTGACTCCAGTTTATTCTGAAACTACAGCATTAAGCAAACCTTACTTTATACTTAAGCTCCAAAGTATGAGAAAATTCCTGCTAAAACGCTTGTTTTCAAGACACAAAAAGTTGATTCGACAGGTTACTATGGCATTGAAGACCCTTTTCCAGACTTAATTTCAAAACTTCGCCGTTTTATGGGGGGATACGAGAGTGCCGGTTGTTGGTTGTCAAGAGCCGTTGGTAGTCAGAATGCCGTAGTATTAATGCTATGGAAGCTACTACTTCTCGAGGGAAGCTGAGATAAGTACGCAATTCCATATTTGTTAGCTAAATATGCAAAATTAACTCTGGCCTTTCTTTTTTGTAGCTAAGAGCTAGTCAACAGTGACTGGTAAATTCAAATAGTCAGATTGGCTCAAATTTGGTACTACAAAAGTTACCACTGCTCAAGAAATGAGGTAAGAAAGTAATTTTGTATTTGTGTGCTAAAATTGATTGTCTTTTGTTTTTGTAGGTGAGAGCTTGTTGTCAAGAATTCAAGGTAATTCAGATGGTCAAAGTAACTTCAATTTGATACTACAGAAGTTATCAATACACAAGTATGGTGTAAGTAGTAATTCCATATTTGTTGCTAAAATTACAAATAATAACACTGGTTTATTTTTTATCGTAGCTGAGAGCTTGTTCAAGAGTTACTGGTGATTGAGATTATTAGAATGGTTGATGTTTGATACTACAAAAGTTACCATTAATCAGGTAAGAGAGTGATTTTGTATTTGTTTGCTGAAATCAAATGTCATAACTGCTATTATAGTGTTTACATGAAGTAAGCTAAAACATAGTAACATTTTATGTTACCTAACTATCAGGCTCGCTCGCCATTTGTGCTCAAGCACACCACTAGTTATTTATTGGCGAGCGAGCGAAGCGAGCGAGACAGTATTAGGGGTGGATAATGCAAAATCAGGTATATGTTATATATATGTATGTATGTATGGATGGTACGTATGCTCTTTAAACGCGCGCGCGGGGAACTTTTTTCTCCTAAAAACACGGCTATTTAAACTTGACTCCAGTTTATTCTGAAACTACAGCATTAAGCAAACCTTACTTTATACTTAAGCTCCAAAGTATGAGAAAATTCCTGTTAAAACGCTTGTTTTCAAGACACAAAAAGTTGATTCGACAGGTTACTATGGCATTGAAGACCCCTTTCCAGACTTAATTTCAAAACTTCGCCGTTTTATGGGGGATACGGAGTGCCGGTTGTTGGTTGTCAAGAGCCGTTGGTTGTCAAGAGCCTTTGGTAGTCAGAATGCCGTAGTATTAATGCTATGGAAGCTACTACTTCTCGAGAGAAGCTGAGATAAGTACGCAATTCCATATTTGTTAGCTAAATATGCAAAATTAACTCTGGCCTTTCTTTTTTGTAGCTAAGAGCTAGTCAACAGTGACTGGTAAATTCAAATAGTCAGATTGGCTAAAGTTTGGTACTACAAAAGTTACCACTGCTCAAGAAAATGAGGTAAGAAAGTAATTTTGTATTTGTGTGCCAAAATTGATTGTCTTTTGTTTTTGTAGGTGAGAGCTTGTTGTCAAGAATTCAAGGTAATTCAGATGGTCAAAGTAACTTCAATTTGATACTACAGAAGTTATCAATACTCAAGAATGATGTAAGTAGTAATTTCATATTTGTTGTCTAAAATTACAAATAATAACACTGGTTTATTTTTTATCGTAGCTGAGAGCGTTCAAGAGTTACTAGTGATTGAGATTATCAGAATGGTTGATGTTTGATACTACAAAAGTTACCATTAATAAGGTAAGAGAGTGATTTTGTATTTGTTTGCTGAAATCAAATGTCATAACTGCTATTATAGTGTTTGCATGAAGTAAGCTAAAACATAGTAACATTTTATGTTACCTAACTATCAGGCTCGTTCGCCATTTGTGCTCAAGCACACCACTAGTTTATTTGTATATATGTTTGGACGTACGTATGTCATTTTGTACTTTGACCCTCGCGTTTTTGTGTTAGTTCGGTTGTCGACCCCGTCCCAAATTGCATTAAACAGAATCCTCTGGTTTATCGATCAGTACCCGTATCACCCTAGAAATTGAATTGTTTACCGTTTTGAATTCTTTGCGGGTGCAGTTAAAACTTGAAAACTTAAGGGACTATTCGAGTTAGTGGTGGTGGTAAGTCAATGCGCTCTTTGTCATGGTTATAAGCCGTGCGCAACAGTATTACATTGTCCACTAGACTACCGCAAAGGTAAGTCTGTGTAGGTGCAGGTCCAGTTGTGTCAAAACATTGTGTGTTACAACTACTACTTTGCTAAAGAATATCACAAAGAAAACGTTTAAATAACGTGTATTGTTTTGTTGTTGTTTTTCCCCTTCAATTCAAGCAGTTGCAGAGAGTTGTTACTATGGCACTGAAATCCCTTTACCGTGTATGCGAAATTTAAAAACTGGACCTTATTTTCAGTAGCTGTGTTAGAAGTCAAAATCATTCATATAAAAATAGTATAGTCTTTAGGCTCGCTCGCCATTTGTGCTCAAGCACATCACTAGTATATCTGAAATCTCAATTGAACACGACTGATAGTCAGCTTCGCTCGCTTCGCTCGCTCGCTGAATAAATAAACATCCCCGATTTTCGATCGTGTTACCCCTGTAAGTGTCTCGCTCGCTACGCTCGCTCGCCGATTAGGGGTGGATAATGCAAAATCGGGTATAGAGGTTATGCAGGAAGTGACGTAAAGTGACGTTTACTTAGCAACAGTTGCTACGTCGCCATTTTGAGTGGCAAAACGTAGAGTGGCGCGCTGCGTATTCTAGGCTAATTGTGTCTTCACCTGGCTTTTCTGCTTATTATTTCTCGTTGGACGAAGCTTAAATGCGGTACAGGGAAAGTTATCTAAGCTGGAAGCCTGAAGACCCTTACCTCAGCTAAAAGGAAGGATTTATTGAAGATCCTTGGGATAAATATGGCCTGAAGTAGTATCCAGATATATTTTGGTACATCATTGAATAGACTAGCTAGTAAGTATACTGGTGAAACTTTGAAAGCTTATAAAAGTCTTGATTCCTACATGTATTTTATTAATGGTTAGGTAGCTAATGTTAAGGGTGTAATCAGGTTCTGATTCCCAGTAATTTGTTCAGTGCGTCACTCACAAAGGCTTACAGTATCTCCAGCAACTCCTTTGTTCAATGAACTATTTGGATGAACCCTTCATAACAATTGCATTTATTAAACCAATTGAACTGATTGAGACGGGCTTCTACCTGACCTTGTTGGTAAATGGTTCACCAAGAAGCAACGGTTATTTCAGCACATCTGTCTTCTAGCTTTTCTTCTGATATTGTGACCATGGAAGGTCCCGTTAGATTATTATGGTGCTACTGCAGGAAAGCAGAGTCTGGAAAGATGATCTGCTGTGATAATAGTAACTGCCCAACAAAATGGTTTCATACGACTGTGCCTGAAGATGAAATGGATTCCCAAAGGGAAGTGGCTATGTCCATCCCGTCATCGCATGGGGAAAAAAGTTGAAGTCTAAGTAAACTCTGTTATTGTACAGTTCATTAGCTATGTTTTTTGGAATAATTTTTCCCCCAACCAAATATTATAAATTCACATTTCATTATTTAACATTGTAACAACAAAAAATTGGGAATGGTTTTAATTAAGGTGAAACAACTGATGGACATAAATTACCTAGTGCACAACCTATAATGACTAGCTATTTTATCTTTTGGACTAGTATACATTCTTTTTCACTGGTCATAATAAAGTTGATTGGTGTTGTTGATTCAAATATAATGTACTATTGACAAAGTAGGCCTATATATGACTCGTTCAACATGAATTAAACTCTGACAGTTGACGAGAAAAATCTACTTCACTTTTTGTCAGCTGTGGTTTTCCACCAGTAAATGGTGGAAGCTTGAAACAGTAGAGACCAGCACTTTCATGAATATTAAAACCTCTATCTGCTAAAACAAGTTCACCTGGAAATCTTCATATCTTCTTTATCTACTCCATTATTTTTATCTTCTTTATCTGCTTCATTATCCCTGTGTGTGGTTCACAGTAACTTCACCATCAGAGCTGTACCTGGCTTTTGGCAGCTTCTAATCTTGCTGTGTCTTCTCTTCTTCTTTTATTCACTTCAGCACTCCTTTTAAACCCATGCCATCGATAGCTTTCCGTTTTAGAGGGCTTGTAATGTGTGCAAACACTTACGATACGACAGGAGACAAGGGATAGTTACATTAACATCCTGATACAAAATGATCGCTACATAGCCAAGTGTACTCATTAGGTATCGGGTCTTTCCAGCCTACAACCGCTATCCATTTAACATCAGAGCCTATTTTTAAAGCAGTTCGTACAACCAACAGCACAAAAGCGCTTCACTATTGCCACTCAAAATGGCCGCGTGTAGGGCGTGTACATTTATTACGTCACTTCCTACATAAC
>WLWD01001833.1_pt1 | contig 39726 bp, 16 predicted proteins | sample 6712731 | NCBI WGS metagenome assembly WLWD01 (sample SAMN12718690, study PRJNA576275) | sponge metagenome | isolation source: marine sponge | host: Mycale hentscheli | place: New Zealand: South Island, Marlborough, Capsize Point | collected 2014-11-01
AGTCCATGACACCAAGTTATTTAACATTCTTCATGTTGCCTATTCCACTTTTAGATATAAAACCTCTCCAGCTCACAGCAATAAAAATATACCACTGGCTATATGGTCTCTTAGCTAATGTATGCAAAGTAATCTAGCTAGTAATCAGCAGCAGCAATAGTAATAATAATAATAATAATAATAATAATAATAATAATAATAATAATTAATAATACAAAATCATACAGATTGGAACTAATTTTTATCAAAGTAGTCTACCTTGTAACTAAATAATTATTCCTGCACAAGCCATTTCCATTCATTTCACATCGCTGTAAGGTAAACAGTCTTGTCATTATTTTACCAACAATTTTGGTTCCTCACATAGTAGCTAACTTAATCATTTAAATAGGAAACTATTGTAACCTTATTCACATAGGCCAGAATTTACAGTTTCACTGAGTGGCATTAAATAACTGACTTGCCTGCATGCATATTCATGCATTTATGCATTTATTATTGCTAATAATAAATAAAATGTGTATAGTGTATCCTTTTTGACCACACAATACTATGCTTGCTAAAACATCAAGGCTATTTAGAATGCAATATATAAACATAGATAATATGCAGAACTTTGTATTGTATAAATCAATCGTAGGGAGTTCTCATGATATAAAGTATCATATCATTAGATAAATCCTGATATGTAAAGCAAACATGTTAATCTGTTATTTAACAATTTAACATTTATGATGGCTATTTGCTCAAGTGATAATAAAACTTCACAGTAAGCATGACATTATATTTTGTATAATATTGTTAATCTGTTATTTAACAATTTAATATTTCTGATTGCTATTTGCTCAAGTGATAATAAAAATTCACAGTGAGCATGACATTATATTCTGTATAATATTGGGGAGGGGGGGGGTGGTGGGTTGCACTGATGAGTGACAATCCCTACAATCATTAGATATGGATTCATACATTCAGACTTGTAAAAGAATCTCTTGTTAAATTGTTATTTAACAATTCTGATTGATTTCTGATGACAAAACTTTCACAGTGAGCATGACATTTCATTCAGTATATTGTCACTAGTCACTAGAGTGATTACAGTGACAACAACAATCATTTGATGGATTCATAATTTCAGACCTATAGGAAGACCCCATGTTATTTACAATTCTGATTGCTATTTTACTAATAGCTACAGGCGATAAATATTTCTGAGTAAGCATGGCCACCTTACCAATAGAAATTCTGGGAATGTGAAAGCCACAACTTTATATAAGATGACTAAGTATTAGTTAGAGCATAAGCGCTTAGGTACTGGTGGATTTAGTGCACTGAAGCCCAAGGACTGTAGGCCAGAGGGCTTTGTGCACTAAATTCACCAGTACCTAAGCGTGCATGCTCTAACTATTATCAGCATTTTAGCACTAGTGTCAAGGAATTCTTCTGCGTTTCTGGCCCAAAATTAAAATTCAATTAAAATTCAATTAAAGCACACCAGCAAGTTTACTTTAGCATTGTAGCTGCCAGCTGTTATCTCCAGATCTAACTCTACCTGGACTGCTCTGGGTAAGCAGTTAAGCAGCTAGCTATGGTATAGGTCTGATATGAGAGGGTAGTAGCCAGGGCCTCACATAACCAGCTCCCACTTTATCAGGCCTATTCTATTAAACTAAAACTCAAAAATAGCAATACCCCAAGGGTGGTTAGTATGCACAGTTCATATGCCTAAAGGCAAAAAAAAGTGCACACTTACCAAGTTAGTACACCTAGTAACAATATAGCAACAGGTTCTAAGATATTCTCATGAAAATTTTATATATAATTAAAATGTTCTCCTATGACTATAAAAGGTAGACTGGTTCCATACATCGTAATTTCCACTAGTCAAGTTTAGTATAATATGATATCTGACATAATAAAATAAATGAAAATTATATTATTAAACTAATAGATACATATTATTTAGTTTGTTTAACCGTTTTATTAAATCATTTTGCAATATCAGCCTTTTAATATTAGTCAATTACTGAACTACCTTATATGGTAACTCTCAAATTTCACACAAGGCTGATCGCCCTGTGAACCTTCAGTTCCATTAAGAAATAAGTGACATATTACTGACACCAGTGTATATACAGGTGTTAAAAGTTATAAGTAATTCTAATTCATAATTAATTAATTGTATCATTATAGATATAAAGTTGTTGTCATGTTAAAACGGACCTGCATAGAGGTCGTGTGTTTGAAGAATTAATGTGTGGGCATTCCTAGCAACGGTTACTTTGGAGGGCAAAGTACCACGGTAAAACTTCAGAGTAGCACTATCGGCAGCAGTTGCATGTTGTTGTTTTTACCCCAAGTATTCTGAGTTTGCTGGCTCACTTTCCAGTACTTACCAGGAACAGGTATAAAGCTATAGTTCTTGCAAACAGTTTGGTTGGACACAGATCCTTGTGTTGTAGGAGATTAGTCTCGCGGGGCGAGACCCTTTACCTCATGCATTTGGTAAAGGGTTTGGCCCTGAGAGACTAGGAGATAGCCTCTAGTCAATTGAACAAGAATTGATTCCCAATATATCATCGAGCTTCTTATTGTAGGATCTGCAATGGTGGCCAATTCTGAAGGTTTAGCTAGTGAAGGCTGGATGGTGGGAAAGACTCCAGGATATTTAAGTTTGGGCCAACAGAATTCCAAAAATTCAATGCATAGTATATCATAAAGAATAGTAAATACTCATTTTCCCCTGGGTTAATTGTTCACAAAGAACAACACTTTTTTTCTTTATTTTATCCCCTTTGATAATGGTTCAACTACCTTCTTCAGTGGCAGCGCTGCAGCATGGATTGCTATCGCTGTTCTGGGTTGTGTTGAGCATTCTATTGACGTTTTATAATTTTAAAGCTACATTATTATCATTATTACTATTTTTATTGTTATTATTAATTTTGCATCATAATAATGATAATATTTTTTAATACTGAAAATTCCAGGGAAGATATAGTTCAACTTGATGGTGTTATCATTGTTGCTCACTCGATCTACTCATTCATTCTATTGCTTGCTGCACTTTGTCTAAATACTCTTTGGCGTTACCAAAATTATTACTATATTTTTGTAGTTTGAAGAAGTTTGTACAGAAAGCCACAATTATGTCATATGCAGTTAAATTTTAAAAAAAAGAAGGCAAAAGCAAGAAATAAGCTTGAATACGATTTGTATAACATGTTGTTGTAGTTAATCTTTTTCCAGCTCCTAGAGGTGGGATTTCAAGTACGGGAGAGAAAAAAAGGATAATATGCTGCAAAGTAACTTAAATTTGATACTACAGAAGTTATCAATACTCAGGAGATTGAGGTGAGTAATAATTCCATATTTGTTGGCTAAAATTACAACTGGTTTATTTTTTTATCGTAGCTGAGAGCTTATTCAAGAGTTACTGGTAATTGAGATTATCAGAATGGCAGATGTTTGATACTACAGAAGTTACCATCAGGTAAGAGAGTGGTTTTGTATTTGTTTGCTGAGTCATAACTATTATTATGGTGTTTGCATGAACTAAGCTAAAACAAAGTAATAATACTGTCATTATTCAGCGAAGCGAGCGAACGAGCGGAGCTGACTTATTAATGAGTCCGCTATATATATATATATATTTTTTTTTTTTGTTCTTGTTAGGTCTAGAAATTGTTTTTGTTCTTGCGTGGGCGTACATGTGCACATTTTCTCCTACGCGCTTGCGCGGCCGGGTAACCTTCTTGGCAACATTTTGTTTTGTTTACCCGCCGTACGAAGTAGCGATACCCAGTGAAACAAATTCTGCGAAAGAAAGACAAAAAGTTAGAAACGCTCGGTCAAGAGCTTTGAGGGCGTTAGAAACTCCAGAAGAAAAATTAGTAAGGAGAGAGATAAGAAATAAAAAAGACAGGGCAAGGAGGAGGAGAGCTAAAACGAAACAGAAACAGGTAGCAAAGTAAAGAATCTTTCTTTTTGAAAAGCCATTAAATGTTCCTAATTTATTTATTAGACTATTCCTGAATTACGGTACTTAATTTTCAAAACTTAGCCATTTTGGGAGGCTACAGAGAGCCAATTGTTGGTTCTCAAGACCCATCAGTAGTCAGAATGCCTTAATATTAATGCTAAGGAAGCTACCACTGCTGGGGGAAGGTGAGGTAAATACATAATGCCATATTTGTTACCTAAAATTACAAAAATAACTCAGGCCATTCTTTTTTATATCTGAGAACTTGCTGACAAGAGTGACTGGTAAATTCAGATAGTCAGAATGGCTACTACTGAAGTTACCACAACTCATGAATATGAGGTAAGAAGGTAATTTTGTATTTGATTGCTAAAATTAAGGTCTTTTGTATTTGATTGCTAAAATTAAGGTCTTTTGTGTTTGTAGCTTTGAACTTGTCAAGAATTATCAGTAATTCTGATAGTCAGAATGGCTTCAGTTTGATACTACAGAAAGTACCAAAACTCAGGAAATTTAGGTAAGTAGTAACTCCATATTTGTTGTCTGAATTACAAAAATAACACTGGCCTATTATTATTAATTTTTTTTTTGTAGCTGTGAGCTTGTTCAAGAGTTACTGGTAATTGAGGTAGTCAGAATGGCTTAAGTTTGATAATACAGAGGTTACCATTATTCATGTAAGAGTAGTAATTTTGTATTTCTATGCTATAATTAATGTTCAACTGCTATTATACTACTATTTTAAAGTGAAATAAGCATAATATAGATTATGTAGAAGCAATACTGCAGTTATATGTACTTAACTTGAGGCTCACTCGCCATTTGTGCTCTAGCACATCACTAGTATATATATGTGTGTAGGGATGGTATGTATGCCCTTTAAACGTGCGGGCAGATTCCCTGTTTTCTAAATAACACGGCTTTTTAGGCTTGTATTTTAACTTGTAATTAATTTTGTATTTGTGTGCTAAAATTGATTTACCCTATAACCTTTAGAAATTGAATTGTTTACCACTTTCAATTGTTTTGCAGGTGCAGTTAAAACTTGTAAAAATAATAGTAGTAATGCTAAGGAAGCTACTACTACTCGAGGGAAGCTGAGGTAAGTACGTAATTCCATATTTGTTAGCTAAATATGCAAAATAACTCTGGCCTTTCTTTTTTGTAGCTGTTACCAACAGTGACTGGTAAATTCAAATAGTCAGAATGGCTCAAACTTGGTACTACAAAAATTACCACTGCTCAAGAAAATGAGGTAAGAAAGTAATTTTGTATTCGTGTGCTAAAATTGATTGTCTTTTGTTTTTGTAGCTGAGAGCTTGTTATCAAGAATTCGAGGTAATTCAGATAGTTTGCTGAAATGAAAGGTCATAACTGCTATTATAGTTTTTGCATGAACTAAGCTAAAACATAGTAACAAAACTTATTTTTATGTTACCTAACTATCAGGCTCGCTCGCCATTTGTCCTCAAGCACACCACTAGTATATATATATATATATGTATATATGTATGTATGGATGTTACGCATGCCATTAAACACGCCCACGTGTTCCTTTTTTCTCCTAAAAACACATCTTTTAGGCTTAATCCCAGTTTATTTTGAAACAAGTGTATTTAGCAAGCCATACTTATAACTTAAACTCCAAAGTGTGAGAATATTCCTGCGAAAACAGTTGTTTTTCAAGACAATTCTTTCGGACCTCCTTGATGGATTAGTAGGCTGCCACCAATCCTTTCAACTCCTCTAGCTACAGTCCCGGATTATTTCCAAACCCAACTACTTAAGATTTAAGGTAAGAAATTACTGGCCTCCAGCATGCGCATGCCCGGCCCACTATATTGAGGGTCTGCGCCCACACACAGACATACACAAAAATGCACATGTGCAAGTCTACACTGGAATACAAAAGAGAGACAATCACACAATAGTAGATGCATGCACAAGTTCACAAGTTCACAGTATAAACAAGTCCAATCTTCTTCTTTCTCTTCTTCTCTTTCTCCACCGTGGAGGGCCGACCCACAATCATTACTTGGGAGAAGCTGAGGTAAGTACGAAGTTGCATATTTTGTTAGCTAAAATTACAACAATAACTCTGGCTATTATTTTTCGGTAGAACTGGGAGCTTGTTTGCCAGTTAAAAGCCACCACTCCTTAGGGGAAGCTGAGGTAAGTATAATTCCATATTTGTTAGTCAAAATTACAAAAATAACTCTGGACATTTTTTACTGTAGCTGAGAGCTAGTTTAAGAGTTACCAGTAATTGAGATAGTCAGAATGGCTTATATTACAGAAGTTACCACTACTCAAGAAAATGAGTGTAAGGATGTAATTTTGTATTGCTTGTTGGACTTTTTTTTGTAGCGGAGAGTTTATTGTTTAAGAGTTACTGTTAATTGAGGTAGTCAGAATGGGTTAAATTTGATACTACAGAAAAGTTAACATTACTCAGGAAATTAAAGTAAGAAGTAATTTTTTATTTGTTTGTTAAAATTAATGGTGAACTGCTATAATAGCTATACTGTTTGCAAGAACTAGCTCATTATGTTACAATGCTATAGTTTTATGTAACCTAACTAGGCAGTAGGCCCTGCCAGATTATGCTAGCATTTATTCTGGAATAATATACATGAAAATAGCATAGTGGAATAATTCTAGAATAATAAGGTATTTAGGAGAATAATAAAGGGACAATGAGAATAATCAGTTTATATTGTAGTCCAGAAAATCATTAGTGTTTTTATCTCTTTTTTTTCTTATACAACAAGGGCATAAAGAACTCAGGCTCAGAGTCAGCAAGTCATTTTTTTCAGCTGTAGCAGAGCATGTTTTCTCCATTCTTTGAACATTTTTACTGGGATATTCAAAGTTTTCACTGAGAGTAGCTAGCAATATAGTGAATCTTCTACATTGAGTAATTCAGTATAGCAGTAAGAGAGACTGAGTCTTTTACTCATACATACCAACTTTACTGCAGTCATCACTTTTCACTTATTCCTAATTGGAGTGATAAGAGTAAGAAAATTTATGGAATAATATGCTATTCTTTTGGAATAATAACATTTTTTGGAATAAAAAAATTCTAAAAATTTTGAGCATAATCTGGCAGGCCCTACTAGGCAGGCTCACTCAATATTTATGCTCAAGCATACCACTAGTAAATATGTATGTTACGGATGGTACGTATGCCCCTTAAACGCGCGTGGGGATTTTCTTTCTCCTAAAAGCAAGGCTTGGCTTGACCCCAGTTTCTTCGGATACTACAGCATTAAAAAGTCTTACATTAAATTTAGGCTCAAAATTGCGAGAGAAATCCTGCCAAAACGCTTGTCTTTCAAGTGACAACAATTGTTGCGACTGGTTACTATGGGATTGAAGACCCTTTATCAGACATTTAAAAAACTTGCATAAGTTTTTGAGCTGCTAGGTGCCTCTTGTTGGTTGTCAAGAGCCACTGGTAGTCAGAATTACTTCTAAAGAGGCTACCACAACTCAAGGGAAGCTGAGATGACAACGTAATATTTGTTGGCAAAATTACAAGTGGCCTATTTTTTGTAGCTGAGATCTTAGAGTTACTAGTAATTGAGGTAGTCAGAATGGCACTACATTCTTACTTTTTGTGAGATAACTCCTATGAAATGATTTTTTTTCAAGTCACAAAAATTACTGTGACTGTTTACTATAGCATTAAAACCCTTTACCAGACATATTTTCAAACTTCGCCGTTTTGGGGGGACTGCTAAGAAAGTGCCGTTTGCTGGTTATCACGAGCCACTGCATGGTAATAAGAATGCCTTATCAAAGGGCATGTTTTTTGGTTTAATGGTGTTCACGTGCAATCACTTCGTTAAATTATGCCCCAAAATTGTGGAGGGCTCCAGCCACCGGAACTTCCCCCCCCCCCCCCCCCCCCTTCCTACACCAAGGGACTTCTGTCATCATTGATTAAATAGCAGCTTCTTCAGTTAAAATACATCACATAATATTGTAGTTTTATGTAACCTAACTGGACAGGCTCGCTTGATATTTGTGCACAAGCATACCACTGGTTTATGTGTGTGTGTGGATGTAAGTACGTCATTTTGTACTATGACCCTCGTGTATTTTTTTTTCTTAGCTCGGTGTTTGAGGCCATCCCAAACTTCGCTAAACAAAATCCTCTGGTTTATCGATCATTACCCATATCATCCTAGAAATAGAATTGTTTACCACTTTGAATTCTTTTGCGGGTGCAGTTATAACTCAAAAAGTTGCAGGAGTTCTATTTCTGTTTGAGTTAGTGGCGGTGGTGAGTTAATATGCCATTTATCATAATTATAAGCCCTACGCAACAGTATTTACTTGAAAATTCATTGTCCACTTTACTAACCACAAAGGTAAGTCTTGTATAGATATGTCCAGTTGTGAAAATATTATGTTACAGCTGCTACTTAGAATATCACAAAGAAAAAGTTTAATAACCCGACTTGTTTTTTTTTGTTCCTTTTTTTTTTTTCAATTCAAACTATTGCAGGGAGTGGTTACTATGGCATTGAATCCTCTTTACTGCATCCACGTAATTAAAAAACTTGACTTTTTTTGTAGTTTGAGTGTTAGAAGTTAAAATCAATTATTTAACAATAGTGTAGTTTTAGGCTCACTCACCATTTTTGCTCAAGCACACCACTAGTTGTATCATTATAGTTGTCATATTAAGAGAGACCAGCATATTAAAAGAAACCAATTGACACCCTATCATGCACGTCAGGATACTTGACCAATTTCAGAGAAATTCTGTGTCAGCAAATTCCAGTTTTTACCTGTGAGAACTGAATGAGGAGTGTAAATCCTCAAGCTCTGTATGAAGGACTAGCCAGGCAGTGTCCTGGCATGAGATTTGATGTAAAGAGCAAAACTAGAACTAGCAAGCACAATCAACTCTAGCAAACTATCGAGATCATTCAAGAAGATTTTCTGTGAAACGTGGCACAGGCCAATGTGTCTACAAAACTAATGAGTGTGCTCAATAAAACAGGAAATGAATAAAGTCATGAATAATGTTAATGTTAAATGAGTAATGCATGAATAAGAGTTCCCGTTCAAGGTGTTTGCTTGGTGCAAAACTCGGACAAGTTCCCCTGTAATTTATATTTCCACTATACATGGCATACACACTCCTGTCCTCCTATTATGAGCTATTCTTAGTTATTAGTCATTGTATCCAACTCTCTGCTATGTATACGATATATGTATTAGCTGTAAGTAATAAAACAACTTCATATTAAAAAAAAAAAATTCTCCACTTGTAGGCACATCATCAAAAATTGTCATACATTCACATATGTATAGCCAATTTTAAAATACAGAAAAACTTGAGTGATTGAATTGAAACTATTACCATATGACCATTCTACTCTTTTGAAAACAAATTTGTCGAGCAACCTCCCATAAAATAATGTGGAGTGATGCTTGTGTACTAATAGATTTTATTCATAACTCTAGTTCAAGTCTAGATATACTTGCGATAATTTAATTGTGTAAGTGACACGTGTGATCAACTTTAAGTCCCCTTCCCCCCCCCCCCCCCCCCCACCCCCTACATTCAAGCGTACATGCCTATGTATGCCAAGAAAATTTAAACATATTCATCACCTTCTAGGTATGCTTAGTTTAGAGTATATGGTATAGACTACTCCTTACCATAAGATTGTACCAAAGATTTTCTTGTCATGGACTAGATGTAATATAAACAAATCACAAGCATTATAGTGTGTACTGTTTCTTTGTGTAAATAAAAAAAATTAATTTCTCTTGTAGCTAAAGCTATTTTTACTAGCTAATCTACTAAAAAAATGATACAGCTATAAACTGTCTTAGCGGCCAACATCTAGTTTTATAATAGAGGGATAAATATGGACAGTCCTCTCCAAACTCCAGCTGCAGCAACAACTATCACTAAAAAGTTTGCTGCTCTGATGGATTTCCCAGTGGAGCACAGTTCACTTGCTAGTATGTTTTTTTTGTAGTCTTCAACGGTCCATCGAAAGCTTCCATGATCGTTAATTCCCGCTGGTGGTTTCCAGTGTTGGCTGTTATTATATTCTTGAATTAGTAAGGCCATTCCATCCAGCAAATGCTCTTCCACATGGCAATGCATAAACCAGTAGCCGGGGTTGTCTGCTTGGAAGGAAATTACAATGTATGAATTCTTTTCTACAACCACAGTATCCTTCTGAATAGCTTTACTTGTGATCCTGCCATCCTCAATTCGAGAGTTGATGTTTTTAGGTCGTACTCCATTTCTCCACCTTGGTTTAGAGCAGAAACCTGCAGAATCATCATCACATTCAAGATCACTAGAATCATTGCTCGTGTGAACAATATAGAAAGAATGGCCATGAAGATGAATTGGATGAGAAAAGTTGGAGTTTAAGGTGCTTATAACAAGTGAGATGGATTGTGGCTCAGAGTCGGATGTATATTTCCCTTTAGATGCAATTTGAAGAATATTTGTACATTCACAAACTCCTTCCGTTTTACTCAGCATTGGGGAGGAATTAGAACAGGAACCACACATTTTTACCGCTGAATTACTTGCATCTTTGCTGTATTGACCACAATTAGTAGAATAAGATAGGGGAGGAGTAACAAAACTTACTCCATTAATAGAATTTCTATTGCCGACAAACGCAAAATTAAGAAAATGTTCACAATCAGAGCAGTGTTCGTCAGGAGGGTACTTAGGCAGTTTATTAAATTCCACGAGTCCGTTTGAAGGTTTTCGTTCTAAGGTTAACAGAGAAATACACAGATGCTCTGGATGGCTGGAATAAGGACAATTCAATACTGCACATTGCTCATTGGCTGTGCAGTCTCTTGGCATTCTGCCAATATCTACGCTTCTCCAATCGATACTTTTTGGATCGGCATAAGTCAGGATCGCTAGTGCTGAGTGCTCTTCATCCGTTGGTAAATTATGCTCCAATGTATGTGCTCGTATCCAATAATTTGATTGTGTTGAATCAAATGTAGTATCAAGTAAAAAATCGTAAGTCTCTCCACTGTGTATGATTATATAATCTACTTCCACCGGTTTAAAGTAGTACCCATCTGACCCGATTGCTAGCAGCCTGTGTCCGTCAATGGAAAAATTGAAAGCAAATGCACTAGCTGATCCAATCAACCGAAAGTGATATAAATTCCCTCGACCAACGTGAAAAATGCTATAAGGTGAGCGATCATCTGGTCGTGATCTATCATCTCGTCGTCCGCGACCATTAATTAAAGCTGACCAGAATGGAAATGGTGACTGAGTAGAATCATCTATACCTTTCTTGGGTGTAACTGGCTCATGGTTGGGACTTGGAACTACACCAAGTGAAGCATTTGGAAAGAATCTAATTCCAGACAGTGCCTGATGTGTTGCTTCAGGTTTTCTTTGCCAATCAGTAACTGCTATGGTGTGATTGCCAAACAAGTCTATAACATGCTGATAAGTCCGATCACCAAGGATTTTATGGAGAGGGATTTTTTCGCATATGATGAATGCCCCAAATAATCCATCTCCTTTTTGAGATCCCACGTGGGAGTGGTACCAATGGGTGCCAGGAGGATTGGCTTCAAAGATATAGTCAAAGGAAGATCCAGGATCAATAGGAGGATGTGTAATTCCGCCAACTCCATCCATCCATACCGACTTACTCTGATGTAATCCATGCCAATGTACTGAAGTGGCAGCATCCGGTAGTCTGTTAATGACGTGAACTACAACCATTTGGTTTTCATGGACAACCAAGGTAGGACCAGGTATGCGACCATTTATTGTAATAATGGTGCGATAAGTGTTGCCGTCAATGGTTATAGGCATGCTGCATCCTCTCCGCCCAAATTGTTCCTCTTTGTAAAATACTTGATTAAAGGTACATTTGTCATTGTCCTTTCCACGCTGATGAAACCCCAAGTTGTCCATGTAATAAAGAGTTCCTCTATTACCAAGGGTGCCACTAGCTTCATTGACTTCATATGACACAAAGCTAAAGCGTTCTTCAATTCTAAGTGTAAATTCACAATCAATCGCATTTCTTGAACACTCGCATGTTTCTTGTAGATCTGGACATGAGACTTTCTCTGCATGACATTTTTGGCAAGCTATGAGGAACATAAGCAAAGCTGTAGAAATCTTCATTGTCTTGTGCATTTCTTGTACTGAATTAGGGACAGACTTCATCGGGTTTTTTATTCAAAAAAAAAAAGTGGGAGGGACACTTTGAATTATTAACCCTCGGCGCGCATGCGCGAGTGGGTTACAGTAGTCATCCTGTCTGTGTGTCATTAACCCTCAGCGCGCATGCGCCCAGAGGGTTACAGTAGTCATCCTGTCAGTCATTCCGTCAGTCAACAAGGGATCTCGAAGAGTAGGCTACCCAGGCTTTGAAAGCGGCATCAAACTATAGCACTTCACAGAGTAAGTCCCTTCAATGTGCCATAATTTTTATAGTTTTGACTTGGTTTTCAAGAAAAAGCGAGTAGAATTTCAGTCCTACAATCGTACGTTACTGTAATGGGAACCCCCCCTTAAAAAAACTTGCTTGTCACGTGAGCCAGTTGCAGGTTGCAAATCACTTTTAAATAGCTAACAATTACATGCATTCAGCGTGAGGTGTTGCGTTGCGTAGTCGTTGAGTGAGTAAGTACCTAACTTAATAGTCTCTGGTTCAAATCCTCGTCGACGCTTTTTTTTTTTTCCATCTTTTTTTTTTTTGTTTCTTTTTCATGTTTTTTTTTCTTTTTCCTTTTGTCTTCTTGCCTTACTTTCCTCTTTCTTCCTACTGTTTTTATTTCTTTCCTACCTTTTCCTTCCTATCTTTCCTATCTTTTCTTCCTACCTTTTTTCATTCATTCCTCTTTCTTTTGTCCCTCTTCATTGTCTTTTTCTCTTTCCTGCCTCTCTTCATGCCACTTCTCTTTTTTTTTTGTTTCTACACTTTTCCCTTGTTATTATTTTCTTTATCATACTAGCTAACTAGCGCTGAGGGTTTGCACCAACAAAGGATATCGATGACTGCTGCCTCCCTGGCTCTGAAACGAGGTAGAGGTAGAGAACTCCACTAAGTAAGTCCCTTTAATATTCCAGAATATTCGTATTCGACCTAGTTCTCTCAAAAAAGGTGGTCGAATTCTAGACGTGCGATCGCTAGTTGTTACCGGTAACGCCCCTTTACCGCACGTTATTATCACGTGAGCTGAAATTACAGCTAGAGAGTGGCCGGCCAGCTTGTACTGCTGTTGCAACCGCGGAGCTGATCTGTTTTAACCTAGAGGCGTTCCCTTCGCTCTGTTATTTGCTTTGTATCGTCGTAAGTAGCAACTGTCTGTGTGAAAATGCTAAATGTTTGAAATGATTTTTAACAGACGTTCGCTTCTACTGCTGATCTCTGCAACAGAGATTGGTTCTACTGCTGATCTCTGCAACAGAGAGGGGTTTTAATTGATTGAGGTTATCTGGTGGACATACGCTGAGGGTTCGCACCTCCTGGTGCTTCATTCTTTTAGTATTTAAATCATATTCATGACTCCACCAATCAAATGTTGCTCACCCACAACTATGCTTAGGATTAAGTTCCTACTAGACAACATGTTTACTGCTTCTACATAGCATCAAACTGATGATGTTCTTTCATATAAAATGCAATAATATGTATGATACAAAATGATACACCTAAAATGATTGTGTTTATGTGATGGAGTAGTTAGCTCTTCACAATGTTCTTCCATCAAATTAAAGGATAAGCAACAGCACTAACGACTGAGTGTATCTACAGTTGTGTATATATATATAATGCATATATGTATAATTATGTATTATAATAATTTCATTTCAGTTCATTCTATTAAATTAAACATGTCATTTGTCTTAGCTACTTAAGAGAATTTTCAAATAGGCAACTCATAAGTTCATTTTTAATTCAATTTATAGGGTTGTTTACATGATCACATAACTACTTATATGATTATTTGTGGTTTTTTGTGTAATTATTTTGTTTTCTGTGTTTATAGCTATTTATAGCCAATTATAGTAATCAATAAAATAACTAAGTATTGGGAAAATACGTACTAGTGTAAAGCATTTTATTTAATAAAGTTGTATTGTTACTTTGATAGTACTAGTAGTAGGGAGTTGGAAACTCATGAGAATGTAGTTTGTGGTATGACAGGGGTATGTACAGTATATAAATTACCAATTGCCATTGTTGTTTTTTCCGCTATAACAATTGTATTGGGAATGCAAATTAAAAAAATTCGCGGGTATCGACGATTATATTGACCAAAGTTTCTTGTAAGACATATTTTGTAAAGGAATATATATCTGGATTGCACGGCACCCCTTCTAATATTGCTGTACATACCTTCAGCAAACACTTGTGCTAAGTTTCATGCTTTGGTCCACTCTGTCACAATATTGCATCAAAAGTACAATTTCCCACTGAATTTGTCCAGCAGATAAGAAAAATTATTGTGACAGAGTGGACCAAAGCATGAAACCTGGTATGCAGGTTCGGTTTGGCATATATAACAGTATCAGAAGGGGTGCCAAAAAAATTGTTTAATTAAAACAAATTTGTTAAAGTGTGAAATTTTGATTAACAGTTAATTATGTAAAAGAGCTCAATATAAATTGTTTATTATAATGTATTGTGGTTTAATACTTTAATGTTAATGATTAGGAGTCACCTGATATTACAGGCAGCTGGACTATTTAATAGAACTAGCTACCCTAATAGCTAGCCAGATGTAGCAAGTTTCAGAGAATTTATTTCAGTTGAATAAAACTATAATATTTCAGCTTGTGGAGCCTTCTAGTGGTTACTGAACTGAATGAGGCTGACTGAACAAGGAACTTTGTATAAACAGACGATACAGAACATGAGATCATTGTGTGGTGGGGCACAGCCCCTGGGAATGTTAGTTGGTGTTGGACAATTTCTGTGACATGTGAGTTGTACTTGGGAGGTGTGAAGGTGTAGTCATAATTGAATTAGTGGCCCCCTCCAGAATGACTGCCACTAATAAATTCAATTATGACTACACCTTCACACCTCCACTTGTCCTGCTTGCTAAAATAAATAATTGTAGCTAATAATAATAAATTAGAGTTTTGATGAGATTGTTAGTGCAAATGACTTGGTGAAATGGATTATTAACTAGCTACTGTGATTATTGTCCCCAGTGTTAAAAAAATAAGTGTAATGATAATTTGAAGGAAAAAAAGCGTTGATATGGCTAGCTAGCTGCTACTTAGCTCAGCTACATTTTTGCAGGGGTTGGGTTGTACTAAGCAATTGGAATAGATAGAATGATTGCAACGAATTCTATACACCTGATCTTTATCGAGTGTATAGGAGACAAAACTAAATCTTTGAGAGACCTTGAATGTGAACTCACATTCATGTGCATCCTTCGAGCACTCACATGCTTCACTTTGATCTGGACAATAAATGTCACAGAGACTGAAAGAGAGCATAGAGAGAACATAAAATACTATTGCCTTCATTGTTTATAATTAAGGTCATTGTCTGCAATTTTGTCACTGAGACTTTACACCGAAACTTCAAAAAGGGAGAACATGGCTTCATTAAGACTCACTTAACAGGAAGGTACTATGGTATTAGTTAGCAGCAAGTCCTTACTTACATAATTTACCTATAAGTTCAACTTTCTATTTCCTCATGAGGATAGCTCCAAATTCAATCCATATAGCTTTCCTCATATGGAAATATTGAATGAAATGTAAAATATCCTACAGTTAGAGACAAAAATTTTAATTTTCATCCTATGTTATTTAATAATAGTCATGTTACTTCAGTGGTTCTACTTCAATGGTTCATTCCTTCATTCTATCTTGCATTCTTATTTCTTCCTTCATTAATTATTTTGTGGCTACTTTTTACTTTTAGGCCTGAATTTTCATGTTTACTATATGTACATAAAATGGGGTCCTACATAAATTATCATAGCTATTGGAACTAATTTTTATTATGATAGTTTATCTTGCAAATAAATAAATTCCTGCACACAAGTAATTCCATTCATTTCACATTAATATGCAAGGTAAAAAGTCTTGTCATTATTGTAGCTTAATCATTAGATATGAGATAACTAATCTTTTCCATTTTGGGCAAAATTTACAGTTTCATTAAGTTGCATTAAAAACATAACTTGTTTGCATGCACATTAATGCATTATTGTTATATAATAAGTAAACTGTGTATCCATTTTGATCACACATGCTTACTACAACAACATGGTGGTTTAGAACACAATAGACACATAGATAATGTGCAGAACTTCGTATTGTACAAAACTATTGTAGCGAGTTCTCATATAAGAAGAAAATATCACACTAGATAAATCTTGATTTGTAAAATATTACATGTTAATCTGTTATTTAACAATTTAACATTTCTGTTTGTTCTTTGTTAAACTGTTGATGAAACTTTCACAGTGAGCATGACATTAGCTATATTTTCAGTATATTTTGAGTGACAATCCCTAACAATAATTAGATGGATTCTTACATTCAGACATGCAGGAAGATCCTGAGTTTAACAATAGCTATTTTACTAATAGCTACAGGCAATAAACACTCCTCCGTAAACATGGCTGTAGTACGAATACAAAATTCAGGGTTGCAAAAGTCACAGCTTTAACAAGATGATAAAAAAATAATCTCATAGAACTTTACAAATTTTCTAATATAAATATTCTGCTGTGGGCTACAGGCATACGCTGTTCCATACATTGTAATTTCCACAAGTCATGTTTAATTCACCTGTGATTTAATAAAAAAACATTAATGGAAAATGAAAATTACATAATACGAAAAACAGTATATTTACAGGTTGTTAAAAATGATATAAAGATATTCTGTTTTAGTTTATATACTGCTAATATATGTCATTAACTATAGTTGTTGTCATACTTTTTATCAGGGAGAAATTATAAGTTCATCTTTCAATTCAACTTCAGAGATGATAATTAGTTATGACACCTTCTATGCAATTACTTGTACTTCGCCATGTTTGTAGCTATATTGTATCTATTATTTTTTTGCATTTACATTAGTAATTAATAATAAGCATGTAGTCAAATAATGCAACATATAGTGCAATTTTAGTTGATGTGTCTTCTTGTAGTTATTACAAGCGCAATTGTTTTTAAATGAAGTTGTACTGCTACTATAGCTGTAAGTACTAGAGAGCTGCATACAATAACTAATAGCTAAGAATAAACCCATATAGCTTATGGTTGGACAGGAATACATATGTAATGGAGCACAAGTTACAGAGGAAGTGTTATGTAACAGTATAACTACACCAGCGTAAAATTAAGTGTGTAATGACTTACATGGTTTACTACAATATAATGTTAACATCAAGAAGCCATTTAGTTATACTAGTGGTGTGCTTGAGCACAAATGGCGAGCGAGCCTAAAGACTATACTATTTTTATATGAATGATTTTGACTTCTAACACTGAAGCTACTGAAAATAAGGTCCAGTTTTTTAATTTAGCATACAGGGTAAAGGATTTCAGTGCCATAGTAACTAACTCTCTGCAACTGCTTGAATAAAAAACAACAACAAAACAATACACGTTATTTAAAAGTTTTCTTTGTGATATTCTTTAGCTAAGTAGTGGTTGTAACACACAATGCTTTGACACAACTGGACATGCACCTACACAGACTTACCTTCGCAGTAGTCTAGTGGACAATGTATTTTCAAGTAAATACTGTTGCGCACGGCTTATAACCATGACAAAGAGCGCATTGACTTACCACTGCCACTAACTCGGAATAGAAATGGAAGTCCCTTAAGTTTTCAAGTTTTAACTGCACCCGCAAAAGAATTCAAAAAGGTAAACAATTCAATTTCTAGGGTGATACGGGTACTGATCGATAAACAGAGGATTCTGTTTAGTGAAGTTTGGGACGGGGTCGACAACCGAACTAACACAAAAACCCGAGGGTCAAAGCACAAAAATGCCTTACGTACGTCCATACATATATACAAATAAATAAATAAATAAATAAACATCCCCGATTTTCGATTGTGTTACCCCTGTAAGTGTCTCGCTCGCTACGCTCGCTCGCCAATTAAAAGATTTTCTACTGATGTGTTAGATGCATAAAATCACACACACACATATGGTGTCACACACTGTCTCAGTATATCATCAGCATTTGGGTATGATGTATGAACGTGTGTGTGTGTGTATGTATTTATGTATGTATGTATGTATGTATGTATGTATGTATGTATGTATGTATGTATGTGTGGGACTGCCCACCATGTAGAGAAAGAAATGCATTGATGGAGTCAAGAACATAAACATTAGCCCATGAGAACATAAACATATGTCATAGAATTATCTTAGTAATTAGTGTAGATTATGTTCCTAATGCCATCCATTGTGATTCACCCTCCCTGGTTGGGTTATTTAAACAGTTTTTCTTCAGGCAAGACTACACTTTTACGTCAAAGAAAAGCCTTCAATATACATACATGTGTAACATTATTACATTTTGTACAAGTGTACACTAACCCTTTGTTTGCGCTGATCATATTTTGATATTTTTATTCTTTTAGCTGAACCCGAATCACCTTCTTTCACTGTTCTTCGTAAATATTTATATTTACGTTTTACTGCCACTAAAATAGACAATTATAATATAATAAAAGTGCATTATTTTGCCAATTATTTTTTCATTTTATCATGTCCAAAGAATATTCGTTATCTGGGTCACACTGAATTTCTTCAGTAATGCCTGCAGCCACTTCCTTATTGTGTTGAGATGTTGAGCTGGAGGCAGGAAACAAAATATTTAAAAAATAAAATAAAGTTACAGTAGCTATACCTTTCTTCAGGATTGAACTGCTTTTCTAAGCTGTCATGAAGATTTGAAACTTTTTTCTAGAATAACAAGAATACTTAATGTATAATCAGTGGGTTCACTTCTTGCATAATAGTTGTCATACCGAGAACTCTCGAGAAATAACTTTTGTAGTGACATTCTTCTTCCTCTCCTTTTCTTCTTGCAATTCTTTTAGTTCAAGCTTAAGTTCAGCTATATCTTTCTGAATACCCTTCATATTAATTCGGTAATTTAATCTACAACAACATTTACATGTAGTTGTTTGGTAAATTTCTCATTAGTTGAATTTACTATCACTTGCCTGAAAACAAAAAAATATATTATACTGGTGAAAGGGTTAATGACCATCTAACCAATGGGTACTAAAGTAATTATACAATTGCTTGCCAAATGATTGCACATAAAGGTTGAAGTCAAGTAGCTCTATAGAATAGAATTGTTCAACAAGTACAAGTGGTCCTCCCTATTGCCCTTAGCGTGGATTAAGTTGTATTATAAGGGAAGGGTAGTTGATACAATGACTCACAACAATTATTGAGCAATCGGAAATAAGAATATTAAGTTTGCTAAAAAATTACTTTTTTTTATTATTATTAAACAGTGTGGAATAAGCACATAACACCTAAACTTTCACTCTGAAGCAGCTGGTTCAGCAATTTCCACAATTCTATGGCTTTAAGACCAGGACATACAATTTTCTATACACATACATGTAATCATGCGTATTTAATGTATACACCCACATATGTACATTGCACACTATTATTATGATAATTAATAAACAAAGTTTCCATTTGGTGCACACCATAAAGTCATGCATGAAAAAAAAAAAAAAAAAAAAAAAAAAAGAAAGTAGGTGGTGCCTAGGATATGAATTTTAGCAAATCAGTTGACCAGCACATAGGCAGTACAACACACACACACACACACATATTACTACACATAGGTAGTACTACACACACACATATTACTACACATAGGCAGTACAACACACACACACATTACTATACATAGGCAGTACAACACACACACATTACTACACATAGGCAGTACAACACACACACATATTACTACACATAGGCAGTACAATACACACACATTATTACTACACATAGGCAGTACAACACACACACATATTACTACACATAGGCAGTACAACACACACACATATATTACACATAGGCAGTACAACACACACACATTACTACACATAGGCAGTACAACACACACACATATTACTACACACAGGCAGTACAACACACACACATTACTACACATAGGCAGTACAACACACACACATATTACTACACATAGGCAGTACAACACACACACATATATTACACATAGGCAGTACAACACACACACATTACTACACATAGTCAGTACAACACACACACATATTACTACACATAGGCAGTACAACACACACACATTACTACACATAGGCAGTACAACACACACACATATTACTACACATAGGCAGTACAACACACACACATTACTACACATAGGCAGTACAACACACACACACACATATTACTACACATAGGCAGTAAAACTAGTGGGGCCAAGCACCTCTAGATATTTAGACTAATGGTTTCGGCCCCTCCGTATTTTATTTTATAAGAGAGAATTATACACGAGTACATACCTACTAGTGCAAATAATAAAATTAAAAAATACTAAAATGTTTTTAATCAGTAGAATAGCCATAGTTTCTAATAGTCCAGCAGATAAGAAAAATTATTGTGACAGAGTGGACCAAAGCATGAAACTTGGTATGCAGGTTCGGTTTGGCATATATAACAGTATCAGAAGGGGTGCCAAAAAATTGTTTAATTAAAACAAATTTTTTAAAGTGTGAAATTTTGATTAACAGTTAATTATGTAAAAGAGCTCAATATGAATTGTTTATTATAATGTATTGTGGTTTAATACTTTAATGTTAATGATTAGGAGTCACCTGATATTACAGACCGCTAGACTATTTAATAGAACTAGCTACCCTGATAGCTAGCCAGGTGTAGCAAGTTTCAGAGAATTTATTTCAGTAGAATAAAACCATAATATTTCGGCTTGTGGAGCCTTCTAGTGGTTACTGAACTGAATGAGGGACTGAACAAGGAACTTTGTATAAACAGATGATACAGAACATGAGATCATTGTGTGGTGGGGCACAGCCCCTGGGAATGTTAGTTGGTGTTTTGGGAGGTGTGAATGTGTAGTCATAATTGAATTAGTGGCAGTCATTCAGGAGGGGCCACTAACTAAATTATGATTACACCTTCACACCTCCCAAGTACAACTCACATGTCACAGAAATTGCCAACCAATGCCAACTTGAATTAGTGGCAGTTATTCTGGAGGGGCCACTAATTAAATTATGACTACACCTTCACACCTCCCAAGTACAACTCACATGTCACAGAAATTCTCAACCAATGCCAAGTTGAATTAGTGACAGTCATTGTGGAGGGGCCACTAATTAAATTATGACTACACCTTCACACCTCCCAAGTACAACTCACATGTCACAGAAACTAACATTCCAACTAACATTCCCAGGGACTGTGCCTCACCACACAATGATCTCATGTTCTGTATCATCTGATTCTGTTTATACAAAGTTCCTTGTTCAGCCACCCTCATTCAGATCAGTAACCACTAGAAGGCTCCACAAGCCGAAATATTATGGTTTTATTCTACTGAAATAAATTCTCTGAAACTTGCTACACCTGGCTAGCTATCAGGGTAGCTAGTTCTATTAAATAGTCTAGCTGCCTGTAATATCGCCGTTTTTTTTTTCCGCTATAATAATTGTATTGGGCGCGCAAATAAAAATATTCGCGGGTATCGCCGATTATATTGACCAAAGTTTCTTGTAAGACATATTTTTGTAAAGGAATGTATATCTGGATTGGCACCCCTTCTAATATTGCTGTACATACCTTCAACAAACACTGTGCTAAGTTTCATGCTTTGGTCCACTCTGTTACAATATTGCATCAAAAGTACAATTTCCCACTGGACTATAATAAGTATACTGATCTTCCTTTTTTTTAATTCAGTAAGGGTAAAAATCAGTGTAGGGAGGGAGGGGTGAACTGAAAGAAGGGGTGGAAACCCTGAATTAATTGTTACCTTGAATTAAGGTAAGAATTAATTGTTACCTTCCAGCCTTCCAGTGTAATGTGTGAGTCAGTGTATAACAAATCTTTTATGCTAAATTGTATCAAATTAAAACATAAAAGACATAAGTTAGTGAAGTGCATGAACATTATAATAATATTGTTTTCTACTATATATATATATTTATTGCAGCTTTGATATTTTTACTTGAATATTTCCGCATCACGCGAGCGTTCTGTATTCTCCCATATTGTACGGTTTATATTGTACGCTACTTGTAGCGCGCGCGTAGCGAGTAAAATCAATGAAAATTGTATTGTAACCGGTTGAGAAAAATTTCAAAGAAGCAATAAATCACTTATCACACTCGTCGTACAATATGGGAATGATATTTTACTCTCACGCCACATTTTCACTCGCCTTTGGCTCGTGAAAATATTTTGCGTGCTCGTAAAATATTTTCCCATATTGTACTCTGACTCGTGCTATAAGTATTATATATATATTATTTTTTTTTTAATTAATGAATAAATTTATAATTACTCACTTGAGTTTTCTTCAACAATACAATGGAAATCATCCAGTGAGTGGCTAGTAGTACCAAACAAAGATGTTGCCTTCTTGTCTGACAAATAAAACAACAATGAACACTATCAATAATATGACTACTGCAATAGTTTATTAACTAACCCAGCATATGGTGAGCCTGACATAGTAAGCTTTATAGTAATGTTTGAACATATTGGCAAGGGTTTATTTCAAGTATTAAAAAAAAAAGAAGAAACAAGTTTCCATTTAGTGCACACCACAAATCAGTAGTGGAACAATTTTTGTTAGCGATGTGAGTTTTGTTTTTTTATCACACAAAACAAAGTCTAAATAATTAAGTGCATACAGATTGGCAAATCATGGTCAATAATGTATTATCTGTTGATATGGAAGTTTGTATTATATTGTAAGACTAGTGATGTGCTACAACACAAATGGCGAGCAGCTGGTCTGAATGAAATTCAAATTTGAATGCTAGTGGTTGTTCTTGTTTAATTTATTGTGTTATTCTTTAGCAACACACAATACTTGTACATATTTATATACTCTTAATCACCAGACATAACAGGACAAGACTTACATCACATTCTCTTTGCGACTTAACTATTGGGCAATTGATATTCTAGAGGTAAGCAATCAATTTTTCCGAGATGGGTATGGATCACTAAACCAAAGGATTCTGCTTATCAAGCCGCCCTTCCAAAGTACGCACCATTGAAACCAGTAGTGGAACAATTTTGTACTTTTGTACCAGAGTTCTAGTAGATAAAACATCATATTGTATTCTATTAGTAACCTGACTATTTGAAAACGGATTTTCAAGTAAGAACAAATCTGAAGGAAGGCGTATAGCTAGGTAAACAACGCATTAACCAAGGTAACTTACCACCGCCACTAATAGAATACATTTATTTCTGCACAGCCAACACAGAATGTGGAAGAGAGGAACACCGGGATTTCTCCTTTTAACTCGAGTTCCCTATCACCCCCCACCTCCCCTCCCACAAATAGAGTTGCCACCACCCTAAAAGGGATGCTTCTCCCCATGGCCAATGTAGCTTTCTTAATCTATATAGTTCACCTGCTTATACACATATTAAAAATTAAGACTTTAAGAGGAAATTTAAATTTAAACTGCATAGTTTCATCTGTTCCCCTGCTAGCCAAATTTCTTTATTGAATACTGCCTATAAATAACCGGTGCCAAAATACATAAGTAGGATGAAATCTTTCATCAAGGAGGCATTAGTTAATGAAGGATAGTACCTACACCCACCAACCATACCCCAGTCACACACAACCACAAACATGGGAGACCCTCAACTTACTTCTCAGCAGCTGTTGCTCCAAAATATTAAAATTAGAAACTCCTATAATAACAAAACTAAAATGAAATTAATGAAATTAATAAATGAAGTATTCTTCATTTCTCTAAATTTTGTCCACCATGTCTATACATGCGTAACTACTAGGTGCACTTTTTCAAACTTGCACTAAAGTGGCTTGTCTGCACACAACAATATAATCATTACTAAATGCCAAATACACCACGCATTATGTATCACTCTATGGACAAATTTTTTCATTGTATACATAAGTTCACATACATTCTATAAACTGTTGCTAAGCTAAATAAACAAAAAACAAAAACGGATCAAGTCAAGTACCAACATATACTATGAGAATTACATTAAGAGCTATTATATTATTTAGCCAACAATTAGTGAGCTTAAAATATATACGAAAAGAAGAATGACTTTGGTTAATTGCATTCAGTGTGATGGTGCAAGATATTCATGCAAAGATCCTCCTTATAAGAACGCTATGTCTTATTAATTTTGTATTACCATTACTTACTTCATATGCACCCCAACTCCTCGATGCACTCCACAGTTAATATCTTAAACTCACAATATGTACAATTGATTCTTTCTTATGATGTAAAAACAAAACAATAATACCACTGCAATGAAACTTACATTATTTCATCCATCTCTGTCTGGTATAGAAAAACAATCATCAGCACTCTTATCCTCAATATCATAGCTGAGACAAAAAGAAAACAATAAACAAGAAAAGAATAAATGAATACAATGATTTGTAAACAAATTAAGCAACAAGTGCGATTGCATGAAGAAATACTACTTTTTTTCCTCAGAAGCAGTCTAACATGAATAATTAAGGTTAAATGCATTTCTTTTGTTTTTTGTTTTTTAATTATTATTTTTTAAATTAGTTTCCCTCCCTATTCCTGCCAAAAAAAATTTTTATTTGTCATAACTTTTCAATAATGAAGTCTGTGACATGTATTTCTACTCAAATTATCTGAAGGAGAATACAAGTTGTAAAAATTATATGCTACGTGAAGTCCAGTTTATGCAAAGTTAATAAATAATAAAAATAGGCAGGTAAAAACTAACATCAAGGACATTACCTTTCTTATCTTGTAATAGTAATCCCCACAGCCAGCACTTCACCAGCCAGCAAAAAAAAACAAAAAAAAAACGCCTTTCAGTTATCAGTCACTTTATTAACTTTACCGACTGCTCGAGCTTGACTATGTACTCTTTACCAAACTAAAAGGTAAGGTAAAGGGTAAGGTTGCCTAAATGTACGTAGCTACTATAATAATCAAGCCGAAGGAAAGAAGAAATAATGGGTAGAGTCTAGTCTTAAGTGTAGGAATTTCTACTAGGCAGCATGTCTAAAGTATGGCCAAGTGAAGCTGACGTAGATTTTACTTGGCACATTTTTAAAAAAATGTGCGCAAGCACTGGTAACGAATGTGAATTGATCCACATGAACTCCTCCTGCTACACTTAGTTTATGAACTGACAATTTGTTGCCATTCCATGAACTGCATTGAGTTTACTAATTTACTAAGTAAATAAAGTGCCTATAACTTTGTAGGTTCTTCTTCTCGCCCGAGCTTAACCGATTCCCTCACTGGTAGAGTCACTTCCACCAGAGCTCTTGCAAGACCAACAACAACCTTTCTCCAACCTTTCGCGAAGAGGTTGCAATTGAAACAGCACAAATGGCAGAAGCATAGAACTGAAACATGAAATAATCTCAATGTACTTAACTCTTACAGATATAAGTGTTAAATGATACAATCGAGTAGTTTGTGTGAAGTACCAATTATCTAAGTATATGTGTGTTTGTTTTGTTCTATTCTTCTTCCTTCCTGTCACAACCTTCTTTCTTCCATATGTGTTACGGGACATCTCCCACAAACTTCAGTTGACTTCAGCTTTTTTTTTATCTAACAAAAGAAGTATGGGTATTCAATGACATGTTCATATCTAAATTAATAGTCTGTAAATAATTCAATTCAAGCTGATTCTGTATAGGAAAAAAATGGATATAAAATATGTTGGAAAAAATAAGACAATTAGGCCTCCATGGATCCTCCTTAAAAATCAGTTAAAAAATTAACAAATATTGACCTACACAGTAGTAAATGAGTTATCAGACTGCTTGCTTTCTTGAGATTCCAAATGTTGGTATAGTTCCTGGAGTTCTCTATTAGCTCCGACCAAATTAGTGCCATTATCACTAAGCACCTCAACTAGACAACCACATCTTGCCACAAATCTACGAAAGGCTGCAAGGAGGTCAATAGTAGATAATTAACTGGAAACTAGCTCAAAATGTACTACTTTGGTAGCTAGACATTTGAAGAGTGAGATATAAGCCTTGACATAGCTTGGCTTCTGATTATGTCCACATTTGAAGATGATTGCACCAGCAAAGTCCAATTCAGTCTTGGAGAATGGTGGAGCTGGCATGATTCTAGCTGAGGGTAGTTCTCCCATAAGTTGACTAGATGTCCTAGCATATATCTTCTGGCAGACAACACAGTAGCGAGATACATTTCTGACAAGTCGTCAAGCTCCAATCATGTAGTAGCACTGTGCAAGTAAGCTCATCAGAAGTGTAAGACCTGCATGGAGATGGTCGATGTGAAGCTGATGCACAATAAGGGCTTATTTCCAGTTCAGATAGAACTTGGCGTTTGATTGGTAAGTTTTTTATCCTCAAATGTTGGTGTAGCAACATGAAGTGAGTCATTGGCTGTGTTCCAGTGAACATAAAGGGCTTTATGACATGCAGATCAATTGAAATTCATCCTTTTCTACCAAACCCTCTGGAATCTTTACCCTTCAGTTCAATAGAGTTTGATCTCCACTTTCTTATAGCCATCTGTGCTTTGTCAAGAAGATGGTTAAGTACCTGTAGACAGTCTCGGGAATCTTGGAGCTGTGTATGTAATAAACTTTGCTAACTGACTCAACCTCATTCGGCATTCGGGTGTAACCTAAGTGTCCATTGTAACACACAGAAATGTTCTCATCTTGAATAAACCCAGGCAAGATAGGCGGAGCTTCTGTAAAAAATAAATGTATACGCATAAAACATTATTTGTATTACATAAAATAACCTTCCAAATAGTTCAATATTATAATTAACAACTTTTGAAATAAAATATGTATTATGTTTTTGGCTCCAGCTCATTTAGGGACTTAGAAAAACAGATGCAGTTGCTTAGTATGTAAAAGTATACAATTTTAGCCAATTGGCAATATATGATTTACCAGTGGAGCACTTCAGAAAACAGAGTTAGCCTTGTTTTAAATTAATAAAATTAGCTTGATGTACTACTTGAGTTATACCTTTCTTATCCTTATAGGAATAGCTACTAACAACTAGGTACTCATTGAATACAATGGTTCAGTTTGTTCCAGTATTCTAAACTCAACAATGCCAGTTGCCAAAATTACAGCAATTTACATGTTAGAGCGTACCTGGAGCAGTTTAGGTATTGGGATAGGGATTTTAAATTCCTCATATAGTATTCATCCCCAATTTGGGCAGCGATACTCTATGTAGTGTCCCTCCTATTTCAATGTTAGGTTTTTCATATCGTTATGTATGTTCTGAACTGTAGTTAACTTGGCTGTGCTAAAAACTCAAAGCAGAAAAGGTTCTTTCAGATGTGGCTGATGTAATGGGAATTGTCAAATATAACCTTAATAACTTGTGTACTTCAGAAAATAAGGATTTTTACCCAATTTGAGAGTTCATTGCATCACAGACTGTTCGCAAACTGGTGACTACCTTTATTTCAGGAAGTGCTTGACGTATCATATTACTGAGAAGTGGAAGCTGCTTTTGTAGGGCATCAAAATCACAATCACTACTATAACATGATTCTTTTACAACATCAAATTCAGTATCAAAATATTTGCCATTAGATGCATTCATTAACAAGTTTTCAAGAGCCAACACAGGTGCCAGAAAACCATTCTGGTGATTGAAACGATCTTCAAGCTCCCTGAGAATAAATCGAGAGTTTCAAAGTATTGATGGCGGTAATAATCTTTGGGACTCTGATAGCAATGTGGTTGGCTGCCTTCATCAAGCCTTGAAGGAGCTCTTTTGTATCGAGGAAGCTGAGGTGAACTAATATTTAAATGTTGAGCTTCTTTGGTCCCTCCAGAGTAAAAGTGATCAAACCAGTCATCTGTGCAATTTGTCTATAAAAAGACTTTGCAAGATTTGGTGCTGCTACTGCCTCCTGTACTGAGGTATTTTTTTCCCTGCAGACTCTTCAATAATGTTTCTGATGCACCAAAAATTAGGTGCCCAAGCTTGAGGCCAAACAGAGTTTGAAACTTGTCCAGAGCTGCTAGAAGTCCACCAGCCTTCCGACTACTGAATAATCCTTTAAAACAGCTTCTATAGCTCCAGTCCTGGCGGTCCATCTTGTAGGACAAAGAGGCTTGATGCTAACGCCAGAGTTATCTGGTTGAGCCAGCTTTTCTGAATACAGGTGTGATCTTTTTGCTGAAAATTTAATAAGCTTGGCTATTTCTTTTACGGTGTCAAGTGCATCTCGAATGAAAGGCAGTTGCCTCCCTGCAGCTTGTAAGCACAAGTTAAGGGAATGTGCTAGGCAATGAACTGGAAGTGCAGATGGTATTTCATCCCTAGTTCGTGTAACAAGGCCACTCCTTTTCCCCTGCATATTTGCTGCCCAATCAAAAGCCTGGCCTCTACAAAGTGAGAGAGGGAGAGAGCAGTGTATGAGTACATCTTTTACAACTGTAAAGAGTGTTTCTGAAGTGGTGTTTGGTGGGTTAAATAACCCAACAGGATCTTCATTACTCTCGTAAGCTTCATCAACCCATCTAATGGAGATATTGAGCTGTTCTTTGTAAGACATGTCAGTGGCGGCTTCATCTCCAATCACTGAATACCATGATGGTGAGCATGCACAGATCTTTTGAATCAGTGAACGTAAAATGCTCTGGCCCATCATAGAAATCAGCTCATTAATGAAATCATGAGATAAATACCTGTTTGCAGACAAAAAGTTCTTTACATCACTGTCAAAGGCAGATAGCAAAATTAACAGCTGGTATAAGTTGCCTTCCACTTCAATATGACCTCGAATGGCAAGTCCTTGATGAACAAGATATCGAAGACAGTGTAAAAGCTTCAATAGACCTTGTCTACGAACTGCTTGCTCCGTTTTAACTACGGAACTCAACTGTTCCCTCACAGAGGGTAGCTTATGGAGTTTCCACTTCAACATAGTGAGTTTCACATGATTCATGCCTTTTAAATTTCTCCAGGGCTTATTTCCAGTTGTCATAACCAACTGCAGTGAAAGTCAATTCACCTCTTTTACAAATTGCAAGCATATATATACCTTGCTTTTCCACCTTTCTGTAGTATTAACAGAAAACTTTTTTTCTTTCCATGCAAACAGTCAGCCATGGATAAGTCTTATACCAGCTTGTCATGAAATTTCGGTTCTTTTTAGCTAATTTTATTAGACTAGACTTGTCTAATGGTTGAAAAGGCTTGTCATTTGTGCAACACAAAGACTCACATTCATGCTGACTTACAAGAACTTCAGTATCCAATGGATCCTTCGCAGACTTCAAAGAATTCTCTTCAGACTCAGTTACTAACTCCATTACTTTCTCTGGATTTGAGAGGAGACAATCTGTACTTGTTCCAGGAAGAGACTGGTCACATTTCTTTTTAGCCAGTGTTGTCTCAATCAGACTAGCCTGTCTTAGTCTCTTAGGCATGGCTAGTTGGCAGTTTAAAGCTGGCAGCTGGCACTATGCAGGGACTGATAAGCAGGTGGCCAATACAGGAATTAATCTATCTACTAATAGAGGAGTACTTTACCACACACTGCCAACTAATACTGCCATTAACAAAGGTGTGTTTATGCTGTCAGTACAAATTGTAGCACCAGTTACCATGTAGGCAAGCAGTAATCACACTCTATAGGTAATTATTAGAGTCAATAGGTACATGTAATTATAAAAACAAAACAAAAGACAACACACATAATTCACTGTCAAAAAGTTGGGGGGGGGGGGGGGGGGGGGGCTCTGCCCTACTATTCAAAATTGGGGGGGGGGGGGGGGCTAGAGCCCCCTGAGCCCCTACCTTCTGCACCTATGGTCAGGCCTGCGAGGATGCCTAAAGATTGATCTTTGAACTTTCTCATATTTGTGTGTTTGTTTTGTTACGCATGCGTGTTTTGATTTTTCCCCGTTTTTTTCCTTATTGCTTATTCTTTTTGTTGCTCACCCATTCAGTTTTTTTTAGTTGTTGTAACGCGCTTGTGTTGTGGCACTCGTCGCACCGCGTCTTCTCTCGTTCTTGTCATGTACGTGAATTGTCTTCATCTTGTACGAACTGTCTTCGTCGTGTACGAACTGTCTTCACCGTTTACGTTGAACTTTCTTCTACGTGTACGTTGAACCCTCTACACTTTGTGTGAGTCATTCATTTTTTGTGTCTCCTTACTGTTGTGTGTGCGGTTTGTGAGATTTGTTGTTCTATCTCAGTTATCTTTCATTGAGTTACTGTTCATTTTCATTTCATAGTCAACCCCTGAATCTTCATTACAATTTAACTAATTAACCCTTTATTTGTGACTGTCAGGGGGGCTAATTGTGTGGCCTTAGATTGTTCAGTCTGTTACGAAGTTCAGGACGTCTGTGGGCTTTACAACCCCACAGCTCTCTTATTGAGTGAGGACGGCCCTGGCAGGACGCGACCGCTCCAATATATTCACAAGTGATGAATTTATATAAGGTTGAATACTTTAATGTAAAAAAAATAAGTTGACTACACGGAAAATTCCTTCAGTAATTTTAACATGGAGTTTGTTTCTCTCCACTTGTGTTACATAAGCTATGTAGTTGTGCAAGTATTATATATATACAGTGAAGTCTCCGATAAAGGACACTCCGACGAAGGGACAATGTATTGATAATCAAAGACAAACCTGAAGTCCCACAAAATTAATTCCTGTACCAAAATAATACAAATAGAATCTCCTAAAGAGGACAATCCCTCTACAAGGGACAAAATGCGCTGAATTTATGCTCCCAAAGTGTCCTTTATCCGGAGACTCCACTGTATTTGAATAATAATACTGAGAAAGTGAAAATCTATAATAATATACTTGTGTGTCAGTAACAACGACCAACGATGGTGTATTCATGAATAAGTTATGAGATTAAACAGTTTGGTAAAGTGTCATCATTACACTGAATGGGTAAAGTGCAGCTACATAGGAAGTGCCGCTACATAGGAAGTGCCGCTACATTTAATAGAAAGTGCCGCTACATTTAATAGAAAGTGCCGCTACATTTAATAGAAAGTGCCGCTACATTTAATAGAAAGTACCGCTACATTTAATAGAAGGTGCCGCTACATTTACTAGAAAGTGCCGCTTCATCATTTAATAGGAAGTGTCGCTACATTTAATAGAAAGTGCCGCTACATTTAATAGAAAGTGCTGCTACATTTAATAGACAGTGATTAATTGTAACTGAAAAGTGGGTGGAATAGATGAGGGAGAGTGGCATAGGTTTAAAAAAGGAAGGTGAAAGTAAAAAAAGAGAAGGCAAAAGGAGATTAATTGTAACTAAATAGCAGGTGGAATTGGCGAGGTAAAGTGGTATAATAAAAAGAAGGTGAAAGTACAAAAGAGAAAGCAAGAAGAAAAGGATTAAATGAAACTAAAATGCGGGTGGATTCGAATTGTTGAGTGAAGGTATGTGAATTTCAAAAGGCAGGCGAAAAAGAAGGCAAAAGTTAGTCTCGCGTTGATAAGTTGTGCCGTGATCATTTGATGACTTGCTAGAGTAAAAATACTTCCACACCAGCTGTAACAAAGTAAATATATAAATAAACAAATAAAAAAAACAACGTTTAAATGAATACATAAAATCAAGACAAAGCTAAATAAAAGCAAAAAAAAAAGAGATTTAAACTCCATCTACTTTCCTTTAGTATGCCAATCTTCAACAATTTGTCAAGGCTGACTATGCCCACTAACCAGTCATAGACTATAAGCCTGGGGTTTGGCCTGACCAATTGAGGCCTCCCACCCCCCTCCCCCTTCACAGACTGCCCAATTGAAGTGTTCAACAATGTGTTCCTGTTTGATATGTAGAAAGCACTTCACAAGTATTCATATGCTGAATAAGTATTTTTAGTATGTTGAATAACATTCTCATGAATACTTAATTTCATCAAACTTACTTCTTTATTGATGTTATTTACCATCACCGAGGGAGATTTTTCCATAGATCTCTCAGAAGTAGACTCAGAGACAATTGCAATCTTGGCACGCTTGGATGGAGGAGGTGCATCTTTTAATTCTTCCCCTGCTTTCTCAAGTTTTGAAAGGATAGCTGACTTCAATTTTATTAGCTTGGCATATTCATTAAAACAACTGCTGCACATCTTTAACAGTGAACTTTCAAGCCTTCTGAATGTCAGCAAATTGTTGACTGCTGCCAACTCCCTCCACAAACATAGAACACCTTAGAATCAGCTCCAAGTTTTTTCCTAGTCTCTTAGCACGCACAGACAAATCCTCCCCACAGCCCACACCTCCTTTATTTCAGCTCTTTCTTCTTGAATCATGGAGTCCCTTCTCCTCCCTTTGTCTACCTCTCCTGTTCTGAATTTCTCTGTCCTTCTATCATGGTTGTGCACTTGGGCTATATGAAACTTTTGCCTAGTCTCGCGTAGCCAGACCCTTTACCTATTACTGCTGGGAAAGGGTCTGGTGGCATTAGTACATAGTACCAATTCGAAAGGAATGTAGCTAATTGGTTAAAGTTAATTTAAGTAAACACAAAAATACCACACCAAACAGCTTAGCTAAAAGCGCATTACTGTTGCATTTTTAGATATGATAATGGCTTCGATTTCAATGATCTGTGGGGGATAAGAAAAGCTGAGATAGTTCAGGAAAAAAAAGAGCAGGAGTGGGAAACTTATGTGATTTTAACAAATGGTAGAGGATGATAAAACTAAATAAAAAACTTATGTTACTGCATTCTTATAACTTTGCGGTTTTTACCAAATCTACTAAAAGCCTGGTCAACACCCCTTCATTCTTGTGTTGTGAAACCCTTTACCTGAGTGGTATTGCTACTGGTTCACCAGCCCCCAGTAGCTGTGATGTCTGGCTTTGAGTGGTACAATTTCACTTGGCCTCATCAACTATGGTGCACAGTTTGTCTGATTTAGTTATTATACCAGATAGCTAGTTAATATGGTTTGCAGTAGTTTAAATCTGTTGAATCCCTGTTAACCCCCTAAGCTGGCTCTGTGGGATGCTTTTAGGGTCATACTTTCTTTAGCCTGGTATCGCGGGCCAGACCCCTGTACCTAATTGCTCCGCCCGGAAGGGTCTGGTTACCTAACACACCCATATGGTATCTTTCCCCAGGATTCAGGGGGAACGTATAAAATGTGTACTTCTTACATTGTTTAATTGTGTGTGGGCGTCCATAAAATGTGCGTACGAATATTTTTAGCCAGTCCCCACCTCTGCATTCTATGAGCTCATAGCCTGAAAGCAACCTATCAATGGAGAATTCCTCTATTTCTAAATAATTAAAGTGACCGATTCGCAAACTACTGGCATAGCCTCAGCTAGAACCTCCATTGTACAATACAGGATGATAAGAAAACCTCGCAAAGTTTAATTGCATTCCACTAATACCAAACGGGTTGTGGTGGAGCAACCAGGACCCTTCCGAGCGGAGTGTTTAGGTAAATGGTCTGGCCTGCGATATAACTTGAGCCATGTGTACTAATTGCAAGGGCTCTTGCAAGGTTTTATGATACAAAGTGAATTATACAAATGAAACTTGAAATTTACAGATGCAATTAATATACTACAGGATTCTATTTGTGCAATTCTTCTACTCTAATGTAGTTTTGTATAAAACTAGATATCACAATAATTATTTTCTACTGAAACAAAAAACTAGGAAAAATGATGTTCGCTAATACTTCACTTGCTAAACACAATAGTCTACAAACTAGAAATAGAAGGGAGCAACAAACATGGACACAAGTGTGACCAGAAAATAACTATTGCTTGTTGGAGAGGCATCAGAGTTGCATGTTGGAGAGGCATCAGAGTTGCATGTTGACCCTTTACCAATAGCACTATTGTACCCATCTATAGACCATTGAAAGCTACCATGATTATTAATGCCAGAAGGTGGAGTCCATTGCTGGTCGGCAGAGTATTCCTGGATGACGACAGCCATTCCATCTAGCAGGTGTTCTTCAACGTGGCAGTGCATGAACCAGTATCCAGGGTTGTCAGCAAGGAAAGCAATCACAACATACTGGTCACGAGCTACAATAACTGTGTCTTTCTTGATGGCAGTGCTGACAACCCTACCATTCTGCAATTGACTGGAAATTGCCTGTGGCATGGTACCATTTGCCCATTGTAGCCTAGTGCAATTATCGTTCAGTTCTTCTTCACAGCTCAAATCTGAAATGCTGCCAATGTACACGACATGAAAAGCGTGTCCGTGGAGGTGTATCGGATGGGCAAAACCCGCTTCTTTGGCACTAATGACGATACCGATTGACTGTGGCTCAGCTGACTCAACGTACTTGGCATTGGAAACTGCTTGTATAACATTAACGCACTCACACACTTTATTAATCTTACTGTATGATGACCTGGTTGCAGTGCAAACACCGCATATTTTTGAGTCCTTCACGCTTTGGTCGTATGCCCCACAGTTTGTGGCATAAGGTAGAGCTGGTGCCTTAAATCTGTTGACATTTATTGTATTTCGTCGACCGGTAAATGCAAAGTTGAGAAAATGGAGGTTACTGGGTTGCTCAGGAGGAAATTTTGGCAGTTGGGAATCAGGTGATATGCTAACAAGATCTGTCAAGGAAACACACTGGAAAATACGGTTATTTGGATGTGCAGAATAAGGACAGTTAAGCACTTTGCATTTCTCTTCCTCAGTGCATGATCGCTGTACATCCAGCACATTGGAATATCTCGAAGTCCAGCTAAGCTGATTTGCATTTCCATAAGTCAGTATTCCCCTTGCAGAATGCTCTGCTGCAGTATCTTCTAATGTGTCCGCACGTATCCAATAATTCATGCCACTCTGATTTGCATTGAGGATGAAATCGTATGTTTCTCCACTGTGAATAACAATGTAGTCTACTTCTTTGGGCTGAAATAAATCTCCATCAGAAGCTATCGCTATCAATTTGTGACCGTCAATTGAAAACTTGAACGGAAAAATGCTGATGGCCCCAATTATTCGAAAACGATACATTCTTCCTCGTACCACAGAAAAAGTACTTAAAGGAGTCCAAATATTGTTTTCTTTTCGTCCTCTGCCATTAATCAATCCTGACCAAAATGGGAATGGGCCATGGCCTGATCCATCCAGGCCATCTACACTTTTGTGTGATTCTTCAGATGTCATTGTAGGCAGCATACCTATGGGAAGGTCAGTAAAGAATGGCACTGTCGATAATGCTTGGTGAATGGCTTCTGGTTTTCTTTGCCAGTCAGTAAGGGACAAAGTGTGGCTGTCAGGCATATCTTCAACATTGATGTACCTGCTATCTTGCAGTAGATCTCCCACTGACCTTCTTTCTCGCACGATGAAGGCTCCAAATATTCCGTCACTTTTCTGTGATCCTGCATGGGAATGGTACCAGTGAGTTCCAGCTGGCTCTGCCTTAAAAATGTAGTCGAAAGAAGCATCAGGATCTATGGGAGACTGAGTGATGTGGCTTACTCCATCCATCCATACAGATTTCCTTTGGAACATTCCGTGCCAGTGAATGGTGACTCCGACATCTGTGAGGTGGTTGAAAACATGAATAATGACAGTCTGTCCCTCATATACTATAATAGTTGGACCAGGAACACGGCCGTTAATGAGTAGCAGAGTGCGGTAATTTACTCCGTCAAGTGTCATTGGTACACTGCAGCCTCTGCTTGTGAAATCATCTTCAGTTGTTGCTCCATCAAAGCTGCAATTGGCATCTCCACTTCTTACAGCCTGTTGGTATCCATTGGCGTTCAGGAAATAAAGGTAGCCATTTTCTCCCAATCTTTTATTTTCATCAAGCTCGTATGAGACAAAGCTGAATCGCTCGTGGATATTAAAGGTGAATTCACATACAGATGCACTTTCTGGACACTCTTCACATGCTTCAGCCTGGTCTGGACATTCTCTCACAAGACTTTGTGAAAGGTGGAACAGAGACAGAAACAGTGCTGTTATTAACCGCATTGTAAAACTGTTTTAAACCTGTAAGCACTTCTAAAGCAGTACTCCTATTATAGCCATTGACCCTCCGTGGTTTAGTAGCACTTCCTGTCTCTGAGACAAAGTTAATTTATTAAGCTTCTAACTGTAATCAAGGAAGAATGTGGAAAGTGACATTATGGTTCATGAATTTATTTGCAATGAAATAGTCCATTTTTTATCCTGTCTTCAAATAAATTAGAATAAAGCATGCATACTACACACTCGATGGATATCATATGAGTCAGTAGACCTAAAGGCATAAAAGAAAAAAAGAAAGTTTATATTTGCTAGATGTTTGGGTTTCCAGGTCATATGTATTTCAAGGCTTTCTTTACAAGTAAACCTTACTAAGAACAACAGACTTAGTTTATAATGTTTTTCTGAAGCAGTGGTACTTTTTGTTATAGAATAATAGCTCACTTCCAAGGTTTTATCCAATGCTACAACATGTACCTCTGCATTGTAAATGACTGTGGTATTATGCAATACAGGTATAGAAATATATATTTCTGCTTCCAGAAGATTCCAGGTATAATAGAATATATATTGCAATGAGTAAGCCAAGATGTTAACTTGCTGAAGCTCTTGTGGTGGTTCTGGTCCTTCCACCCCATACCAACTTCCAGCTTAGGAATTTACGACTCCTGAACAATTATAAATGGCTATACTTTTAGATAGTAGTCAGTTGTGTTACTTTACTAGTTTTTAAATAGGTACGCGACTAGTTATTTACAAACCCATACATTTTAGGTCTGTCTGGGCCTCTTTATGACCCAGAACCATAAGAAGCCATGTCTATTTAACCACACCTCTTTGGATGCCACAAGAACGAAGGCCAAGAACATTTTACACTTTCATTCACTTTATCCAGTAAAAACCCTTTACCTACTTTCTGCATCGTTATGTAGGGAGGTAATCAGTGAAATAGTTGCACTTCGCGACTATATTATTTGTTGTTGTTGTTGTGTTGTCATTGTTGTTGTGTGGTTCCCTAATATATATATATATATATTCTTTCATGTAATTTGTATTTTATTTTTTTTGCATGTTTAGCTAACGTCCTATATAATACACAATAAATGTGCATATATCATACTGTATATCAAGTGAATTTCTTCCTGCAATGAGTTTAGCAATGAGGGAGAGCATCATTTAAAATAATTTTGCTCATGAAAGCTATTAGATATTCTTCAATCACAACACACAAGAAAATGAAATTCATTGCTACTGTTCCTGAAATACATTCTCAGAATTTAGGGGCGGATAATGGAGACTAGAAATTCATTGCTACTGTTCCTGAAATACATTCTCAGAATTTAGGGGCGGATAATGAAGATGATTACCATTAGTGCTTTTTTCCTAGTCAAAACAAAGTAAGGAATATTAGTGACGACAATTTTTAAGGGCTGCTCAAACCATTCTTTCTCAATGAATAGAAACTTATAGGTAGCAACAGTAGCTCAGAATAGATGGACTTGAGGAGTGCATAGTAATATCCGCCCCTAAATTCTTGTCCTTTCATTGTGTATATCGCTAGGTGAACCATACTGACAAAATGTAGACTTCGAGGATAGACTTGGGGAGTGCAATACTAAGCACAGTATTACGTCTCAATCCAACCCAACTGTAATATAAAACAAAAACAAAAAACGAACACCAATACATGGGAAGTCAATAAGAATTAAAGAAATTTAGCACTTTTTTTTCATGATAATTTATTTCACATAAATATGAACATGACAATATTTATCAGTTCGAATAATGACTTTATGAAACTATGACACTAAGCTGATAATGTTTTGATATTTCACAGTCATAAAGATGCTACATCCTGTAGATGGTGGAACAAGACAAACACATATAGAGGAAGAAAACAAATTACAGTTGCTGTTAGATGAATAATGCTAGCTGTATGTCCTAATTAGAGCCCTCCTCCGCTCCTATCTACTGTGATTTTCCTCTCCTGAGCTTCGACGATGCTTCTCAGCCTCACGTGAGTGACTTCTCCGGTCTTGATGGCACTCATGAGCTGCAATGTTACCACGACAACAGTTACAATCCAAACATACAATGCTCACTCACAAACAATCAATCAGTCACAATATTGAACTGCACATAGCACAGTGGTATACTCTAAATAGTGCCCATTAGGGATTTATACAGAAAACGAATCTAGGAGAGGAAAAAACCCAACTTTCTTAGAATTTTGGAGGGCCAATGAGAGTAAAATACAGACACATAATGTTGTATAGAGACCCTTGCAATGAATTAAAAATAAGTAAACAAAAAAAAAAAAAAAAGAAAAAAAAAAGAAAAAAAAAGAAAAAAAAAGGCTAATCCATGTTGCATAGCCAAAATTGCACTAAAGGACTTTGAGGGGGGCGAGAGAAAAAAAAGAACCTCTGACCCCCTTAAATGAAGCCCTGCCCATGAGCTACAATAGCTTTATATTACAAAAAATAAATACAGCAACTTCAAAACAAACAAGTCATCCAAATACCACGTTCTTATGCAATGTATATATGTAACACAAACAGTATTTGTGCTGACGGTGGCAAATGCGGAAAATGTTTGCAGGGGGTGATCATGTGTGCCATATGAATAAAATAGCGTGAGCACATCCAAATTTAGTCTGGTGGAACCAGGTCCACTTCTGTATGTACTGTGCAAAGTAGTTAGGTAAAGGGTCTGACTAAGCCATAACCCAAATAGTCACATGTTTTCTTGATAGCTCATGGCTAAATGATTGTGTTTGATCACTTGTTTACCAATAAACAACAAACAACCTAACCAGCAATGTCTACAAGCTTAAATTCTAGCAACATCATTTAAATTTGGGGGATGGGGGACATATCAACCTATTCACTTTCTTGGATCAGCCCTGATACAGCATAGTGATCAGACCTTATTTTGATTTTCTCACCTGCAGAAACTCCTCCTCTTCAATAGTACAATTCTTATTAATGTCCACCTCGGCGATGAGATCACGCAGCTCTTGGTCGCTGACTTTTATGTCCATCTCCGCCAACGCCCTCTTCATGTCGTGAATGCTGATATGTCCGTCCTTATCCTTGTCCAACGTCTTGAAGATCTGGGAGTAGTGCTTGGCCTCCTGGTAACTCAGATTGATGGGGACATCCCTTATTTCACTGGCCACTTTCAGCCCCATGGTTTCCAGAAACTGACGAGCAGCTTCTTCTTCAGCCTGTCACAGGATAAAATAAACGTTTTAAATACGATGTATTTGCACAAACAACCAGCACAAAAAACAAACAAAAAAAAAACAAAAAAAAAACAAAAAAACAAAAAAAAGGGGAATAAATAATTAAATAATGGTGCATAACACTATTAACATTTCCTGGACTTTCACTTTGGTGACCCTTACCAAGAGGATAATGTAAATCAGGATTATCAGTACTTACTGTAGCTATTTATCAGATTACCTTGGGTTCTTATTTTTGTAGCTGGCACTGCGCCTGATGTTTAATACA
>WLWD01001923.1_pt1 | contig 39723 bp, 17 predicted proteins | sample 6712731 | NCBI WGS metagenome assembly WLWD01 (sample SAMN12718690, study PRJNA576275) | sponge metagenome | isolation source: marine sponge | host: Mycale hentscheli | place: New Zealand: South Island, Marlborough, Capsize Point | collected 2014-11-01
GAGAACTACCAGTACTCTGCCCAGGATCATCCGCAGCAACAGAATCAAAGTCTATATTGTTAAAAATATATTTTGTTTATATCACACTACAACAAATAATACACTGTATATTGTTATGTGTGTATATGTCTATATCTATTTTGTCTTGGCTATATAGCTTTACTGTTATTGTCCACTATTACTATATCAAGCTTCAGTTGAATTATTGTCCATATTGTTGTTTATAGCTATCATAACTACAGCTAGTAATGCATATATTGCTAGGAAGTATGTGTAAGTAAATCTATTAGTGTCTGGCTAAATTTACAGTTATTTCTACACTTATGCAACCAATAAAATTGATGTAGAGCTTTATGTGACTGCCCTAATTCTACTGCTATACCTCACCTGAAGCTTTTCTTGGCTCAGCAATACCATCAGGTTTGGCAGCGACTCTACTGCTTAGAGTTTCTAACTCAGCATTGTCAAAATGCTGCTGTCCAGCATAAGCAAATATTCCCTCGCCGTCGTCGCCGCTGGAGTCACCCTCGGAAAGGCTAAAATCGTCCTCGAACAACCGTTGAAGTACCTCGTCGGCATCCATTGTAAACTTGAGGTCAATTTAAAAATTCAAATTTACTTTTCCATTTTTCCGTTAGTTACCCGTTATACAAAATTCGGGTATTTAGAGTGCAGCTAGGACTGTTCCTTCTGCACAGTATGGTAATTGATTCATGGACGGTTTGGACGCGGTTCGATTTTTACGATTTTTTTAATCGCAGAGCGCCATATGGCGCTATTGCCGGTGAATGGGTTAATTTTGGCAGATTAAAAAGAATTTTGAGAAAACTATATTATAATCAATGATATAATTAGATGTTAGTGTACTTATACATCTGCTCAATGTAAGCTATTACATAAGTGACCTTATAGTACAACATTCTTTGAGTGCAGCTGCCTCCTGACCTTTTATCAGCACAAACTACACCATGCTCAACAATACAATCTCTCTCCCTTTTCATTATTATAAAATGACTATAAACTCACTGATTCCTATAAACTGATCAGTTAGTACTAATAATATTAGCATGATTAATAGATTCCAGTTTGATATAACTCATATTACATAAACCACATTCTACATTAATATTAATTTTGGAGTATTATATTTTATATTTGTAAAAACATACATATTTAATGCATACTAGTTGATATGAGAAGTGAATGTGATAAAATAGTTCTAATATGAACTTGATGGTGCTAGTCATTTTGCATATCATAAACTTATTAAATTGATAAATGTAATTGACATAAAGGTAGATATTTATCGTTGCATAACAAAGTCTTTGTATGAACTGATTGACGTGAATAAACTATTAGTACAATTATGTACTGAGGCTAGAGTTAATATTTTAATATTTAATGGTTATATATAAATTTGACATAAACATGAAATCATTTAATTTAATTCTGAAACAAGCCAATATTAAATACTGCTTTGCCTAATGTATTAAAGTTTAAAGTATTTCCACAATTACCAACTAAGAATATCATTAGTGAAATCAATGTTCTATATATGTGACCGTTTACAGGAAAACCGGGCACAACGAGGCACCCTTCGAAAAATTTTGTTGCACTTACAGAGTTGTCGGCGTCCAGATATTGAGCTCTCCAAGTTTTATCGTCGTAGCTTAAGTCGTTCCCACTATAATAGACCTAACCGTTCCCTTCTGTCGGCTTGAAACAATACATTTTTAAGAAATCGATCGATCTTTTCTCGATATTTACGCACGCCGCGTTGTGCCGGTTTTCCTGTAGACGGTCACATATTATGAAGTAGTCAACCACAGAATTAACATGAGCTTAATATGTCATTCATGTGTTTATAAAATATTTTACCATACATATAATTAATTTAAAAAAAGCAGGATTAGATTTAAAACAAATAAATAAAACATTATAATGTCTCAATAATGCAGGAGCAGATTTTGGATTTGTGAGGGGGTCTCTTTTTAAGAAGGGAAGAAATAACTACAGCTATAGACAGAAAAATGTTGTAATGCATTTCCTACAAGATTATATTCTAATTTTCATCTGTATAGTAATTAGAATTATAATGTGACTCTCCAGAACTAAATGGATGGAATACAAAATTCAGGAAATTAAAAAAAATCAAATCACAATGCTTATCATTTTTAGTAATTATGCTACTTCAAACTTCCTATTATGCTCATATTATGCTCCTTTACAGAGCTCAAAGATCACCTTAACCACATTCACAACTGTAAGAATCTCACTACCCATGACTAAACTGAATCCTGGTATGGCCACTGTTGATATGTGAGTTATTGAAATCACATATTATGCTCAAAATTATGCCAGCACAATTTACCAACCCCTAGTGAATAGGTACATATAATCATGAAAAAAATAAAACTGATTTATGAGAAATAAGGAAAATACAAAGATTTTTTAGCTAATGTTGAAAATATTTTCTATAATTTTCAAATTCAACCATGAAGAAAATTATTGAATGAGCAACAACCACCTAATAATAATATTCTCTCCAGAATTAATAATTGCTATACTTGTTGCTTTTGTATACTACGAACTTGGTCTGCCATATCATCAGGACAAATAGTCAAAGTTCAGACTCAAGCATATCAATAAGTAGAGATGCATTCGTTAGAAAATAGTTATTATTGGAGTGAGGAAAAACATTGACGACAATAAGTGATTGTTATTATAATTTTATTTCCAGTTACAGGTAAGAAATACAGTTGTTAAATAAAACGAGGGCTCATTCTGCTTGCTTCAATTTTTTTTATGGCTGCAATCTAGCTATTATCTTATACTTTCTTGAACACTTGATCCACAACAACTACTTCATAGTACATGTTAACCACCAGTCTTGTTTGGGAATGAACGCATCACATCCTCAGTGTCAATTAAGTATAAAACACTTAATTAATCACTAACAATAATTAACTACTAAATCATAGCATGAACTCTACATATCAGTGAGTTAATGCAATTAAAAACTAAAGTTTACTCTTCACAATATTTTCTAATAGTAATTTAAATATTTCATACATAGCTATATGCATGTAAATGAGGAGCTAATGCTATAATAAATTATAAATACATATAATATTTTAGTATAACAATTGCAAAGTATCAATACTATTATAAAGTAACTTATGTTATAGTGCTGACACTATGAAATTACAGACTAGTTACATAATGTATTTCTATAAAAATTAAATGTTGTATTTTCTATGCTTGCCACATTAAATAATTCTTACCATCTGTGTCAAGTCTATAAGGTATGTATCATTGAGTCTACTAGTACCATCATATCCACCAAACAAGACTGCATGAGTAGGACTAATACTGGTGAGAGTAAAACCAGCTCTTGGAGAAGGTCGAGTTTCAGTAATTAAGGGAGAAGACCACGTACCTAATTAGAAATAATAAATTTTTGTACTAATGGATGAACCAACAATTCGTAAAAAAAATTTCTGATTATTTTTAAGACTGGACACTTAGAGAAACTAAGATCCTTCATGAAAATATTTATTTAACTTTACTGTTTCCCATATTATGGTTTGCTTGACTGTCTCTTTGATCAACTTTGTTACTATTTTAGTAATTGAGATCTCCCACCTTCTTTTTTTGCATCATAATTCTGCCTGTAACTTTCAAAACTCACATGCTATAATTCTCACACAATCTTATCACAAAAATGAAATGTTGGATTTTAAAGGCTTATACAAGCTCTTTCTGATGTAATTTAAATGTACACTTCTCAAGTTCAATAAGTAACCTCAAAATAGCTATTACAATTTTAGATTCATTTTTTAAATGAAGATATTCATAATTATTGATCCTCCATCAATAACATCTGCAACATCACAAAGGGCAAGTTTTACATTTGAAAACATACTAATTAAAGTGATAAAAACATGCATGCTCACAAAGAATGACTGATGTACTAGACATAATCAACATAGAAAAATAATTTCATGTACATATGATGCATTGTAAAGTTGCAAGTGTACGCTTGTCTGATATTTTTATTTTGTGTCATTTCTCAAATACACACAGATTTCATGATTTAATGTTTTCCTATAGTAGTGCAAAAGACATAAAAAATTCCCTTTTTATCCAACCACATAGTTTCACCTCCTATTCCCTATCCCACAATTTAGCAGACTCTACTCTTAGCTATTTTGGTAGGAAAATTATAAAGCACTTTTTTTAATGAACTCATCATAGAATTACCTATGTAGCAAAGTCAAGCTAGCTAGTAATTTGCTCTATTTTATTAAGTAATATTTCCACATGTCACAATCTATGATCTAGCGACACAAGATGTCCTACGTACCATAATATATATTCATACTTTTACACAATATCTGAATGTTATTCAAGTTTTACTTATGAGTGTCTTACTCGCTTCACTCAATTCCACATGTGTAATATAACACAAGCAAATTGAATTTTATAAATACTTCCTAAATAAATTGAGTATCCAATTCAACTAATTGAACCATAATGTATTGTTCTTATTTACATTTGTAATTTCAGACTATTTCAAAGCATTGACACAATTGAGACATGATTCTATACTAACTTTGCTTACATTTTTAATATTATTTCTCATTGATAAAACAAATGTTAGTTATTTTATCAAACTATTAAACACACAATTTTTCATGAATAGGCTATTCAATGTTGTAGCAAATTATTGCATTAAAATATTTTATGCCACTTTAATTAAAATATTAAAACATACTATAGTAAAATTAAGTGGAAATAACCATGCAATGTTAAAAATTAAGTGTTCCAGTAACACTGCAAGGGGCTTTCCCACGAGAGGGAGGAATTCATGCCAGAAAATTTAGCCGTAGTTTATACGGCGAAATGGTCTTCTGCGAGGATTTAAATAAAACATTAAATTAGACATTACAGCGGAGCAATGGCTAGATTTCTTTTATTTCGTGCGCTAGCTTAGTTTTAGACATTGGGGTGGAGCAATGGCTAGATTTCTTCTATTTCATGCACTAGCTTAGCTTTATACATAGCTAACAAAGTTACTGTCAAATGTAGAAATTAGATAGCTAGCTATTGCAGCTAATTCCCTCACTGCTTGTTTGTAAACTTCTAATCAGAAGCTAAAAACTATAAAATGAAAATACAGTATGAAATTAGCTCATTGTAAAATTTAACTTGATTTTAATAAAGTACAACCTGTTAATGTTTGGCTTGAATGTTATCAGGTAAATAAATGCTATAGAAAAAAAATGTGGTCATTTACATCACTTTGCACAATTACACTTATGTCACTGTTACTGGACCGCTGCAGTATTTACACTTAGATTTAACATTAGCCTCAGTGTTACTATAGCACTGCAAGATTTTACACTCTTGATTTACACTTCAAAAGTGTTATTATAACACTTCTTTTTTAACCAATTAACGCCTAAAATTAAATTCGTGATTACGTGCGCATATTCCAAAATTGTTTAAAAGAAATCGTGACCGTCACCTCGAGCCTTAAACGCCTGAGCTTTTTCATGTCTAGAGGCAATACGCTTCGAAGTAACCGACGGCGATGTATTAACAGATTGAAGCTAAAGCCCTCCTCTACCCGCGGGCTAAGTTTTGTTTAGTTTCTAGGCGTTTGAAGCGTATGGAGTGCGCACTGATTAAATACAAGCTTCAAGGTAAGTGTACCATTGTCAGCATCAGTATTGTAAAAGTATAGACTAAGAGACCTCATGTTTCATAGCTATATATTGTTGTTTTAAATGTTCACTAGCCGCTTGCTTTGAAATAATTCAGCAACTATTGATTTTGGCTGTTTATTTTTTTTGTGGGAGCCATATACCAGGATAATTTAATATATAACATAACAAGCAATATTACTGTATTTGCAATTCTAGGATTTTTTTCTGATAATACTATGAAGCAGTCCTATTGAACTCCATTGTGACAAAGCCACACCCCAAAATCACCACTGTACCGTACCGTCTGTTATTACTGTTCTTGACATAGATTACACATCCTTCTCTTCATACCTGAGAAACTTTCTTCTAAGAAATCTATTTTATGGGCACCTTCAAGTAGGGGAGAACTGAGAGGAAGAAAGTCTGTATCCTCATGCAATAATAACTTGACCTTTTTGTGGTTAGTGTTGTTCAAAATCTATATAACCCTCTGTGTATGAACAAACGAAGCTTAATAGCTTGCCTTTTTCAACCTTTATTTCTTGCAGGTCATCAAATTCTTCATTGCTGCCCTCCATGAAGACTTCTTGGCCACGGACCTCTACACCTCAGCCTTATTCTATCTCTATTTCTTTGAGATCATCAAATTCTTCATCACTGCCTCTATGAAGACTTCTTGGCAGTCTTTAAATTTTATTGACAACTTTATATCATTAATTGATAAATATTTTTGTCTATTAGTTATAGCTATGCCTATTTATTTTTTTTGTCACTTTGATTTTCTTTATACACAAACGGTGCTACAATTTCAATCTACAAATAATAAAAAAATTTCTATGGTAAGGGTCATTAAGACCTTGCCTCCCTTACACTTACCTCACAGGAGAATCGTTACGGCGTTGTGTGAGCTCTTAAAACACTTGCGATTGCTGCTGGTAGCTAATTGAAGCGGGTACTATGGCGGTTACACAAAAATGCGTAACCCGTGCTGTGAAGCACCCTCGTGCTTTACGCGGAAACACGTAATTCGGCGATAATCGGTTAACAGTGTGTCTGTTAGTATAAGTATAATTAATAACTCTAAAAATACATTATTATTTCAGAAAATATATGTAACACATACATAACATCTACTCTGTAATACTATTAATATACTTAATATGATTATTACTTACTTTGTGAAATATTATACATATGAATCTCATTTGTCCAGCCACGACCATCTTGATATTGTGTATTCTCAGTAAACTGTGATCCAGACTGCAGTTCACCTGATGGTATGCCAAAGCCTCCAATGACAATTAATGTGTTATTATGATGTATCACTTGACAATAAGATTTCCTCATGGGTCCACTATCATGTTGTGGTGAGAGTTGCGACCATGTCATAGATCTTGTGTCTAGCTGATGTAATGAAGCATCGAATGATATACCATCACCACCACCAAACAAGTAGAGAATATGATCTGAATAAGATGTTGAACAGCCATTTATTCCAGGAGGTGGAGTACCAGTTGTAGCAAGTTCTTTCCATGATTCTGTAGAGCACTCATAGATTTGAACCACTTTCTTCAGTTGCATTATATTGTCATTAAAGTTGTCAACATAACCTCCATGAATGTAGAGTTGGTCAGTACTTGCTGAGGCATTAGCTGATGCTCGAGGTGAAGCTTCAAAATGACTGAGAGGCTGATCTAAAAAATAAAATCATTAGTGTAATAATAGAATAATATACATTTTTCATTGACACACAAAATAGTAATATTTACAATAAATAATATATTTAATTCCATAGTAACATTATATTAAGTTGTCAACGTCTCTAATATACTTTTGATCTTTGATTGGCATTACATTTAAAATCTATCACTATCAAGCATCTTGATGATACTAATAATCTCCTAAAAGTACTCAATTTGTCTCAAAGTTCACTGGTATCAGTTATTTTCTCAACCTAGCCAAGCACATGCAGCCAGTAACCACAAAGTGGAAGAGCAGCTGTCAAAACAAATAATTGCATGCAGATAAGAATTGTTAAAACAATTCTACTTGTACTGTTTTATGAACTCTGGTAAAGCATAACAATCTAAATTTGTGCCTGTTTTCAACTGATATTTAGTATTTGCAATAATGTTTGTTTATTATAACATCGTGAATATACACATTCTGTTAATTATGTTTCAGTGAAGATGTTGTAAATGCAATGAAATAAGAGAGTATAGCTTAAATTAGGTTAAAATAATTCTTAAAAATTACAGAATAAGGGAAAAAATAGGACAGAAAATAGAAAATTTGAAATTTGCAGTGAGAGAAGTATGAAAAAAATGGACAAGGAAAATTTTCTTGAAACACGAGTGATATTAATTAAAATCTCAGCTTTTTCTGTCAATGTTATCATTATATTATATATGTGACCGGTTTTGGGAAAATCGGCCTAAATGTGGCATCTAAAGTTTTTTAATTTATTCTACCAGTAGGCTGCACGGGGCCTTGGGTTGCTGCTGTCCTCCTAATTTGGAAGCTGCAGCACAAGCCGTCTTCGCCCTACACACTACAACACTTCAGTATTTTTGCTAAACTTATTATTGCTGATTTTAAAAAAACGCCGGGTAAAGGCGTTGCTAAGGTCAGGGGGCATGCCTTGTGTCCGTATACTATTACTGCGTGTCTCCGCGACACTATGGAATAAACCGGTTACAGGCGGATTGAAAGAAGAAACTATGATGGCGAGAATTGCGTGAGTACATGATTTATGTAGAATAGAAAGTGAATTAGTTAGCTACAGTTTTTTCCCAGCTGTTAGTGAAAAGCCCGCCAATAATTTCTTAGTAACTCTCCGTACACGAGTCAGACCGGCTAGTGTTTCTAGCCTCCTAGTGTGAGTTCTAGAGCACGCCAGAGCTTACAACTGCGTCATAAGCTAGAGCTAACTGGTGTCTATCCATTTCTGCCATTATTTTTTTTTTTTTTTAAATCGACCTATAAGGCTTTACCCGGGGATACTGAAAAAAAATGTTTGCCGCGTTTAGGCCGATTTTCCCAAAACCGGTCACATATTATTGTCAAAAATTTGTTTCACCCTGACTCTGCCTACAGTTATAATTTAAATTCATTTGGTAATGAAGCATTGCCTAGACAATAAATGCTTATTGGATAAAAGTTCTAAAAGGTTGTGGCTAGAGTAATCAGATCATTGTTTCAGTACTGTTTGCATATTTCAATAATTAACAATGCACTCTCAACTAATTCAATTGATACAAAATATCTTTATATTTGAAACTACTGAATATTTTTATCTCAATAGAAATAATAGAAAAGTTGTTAACCTAATAATTGATTGCCTTACATGTAACTGTAGTTGTGAATGACTACATTTTAACATCACACTGAATAGAAGATAATTTACCTTTATTATAGGGGCCAGGATTGGCTTCTACATCTCCACATAGTAATAATAGTTTCTGTTTTAGTGAAGTAGTTCTGGAATGAATATCTTTTAAGACATTTATTGAACTATTCCAAATGGACCAGATCGGTGGGAGAAACTGCATTTCTTCTTTGCCATTTGTCTTTGGTTGTTGTATTATAGTACAGAATTTGGCTGTGTGTTTTTGTTTTCCTTCTGAAAATCCAGATCATTGTGATGGCTATTAACAGATATTGAGTGTTAGAGAAACATTGAGGTTGATTGATATATGAACAACGAGTCTCCCAGAGCGTTGATCTGTATAGTCTTCTGCTGGTATTTTCCCAGTGTGCAGCTGGATAACGATGGCGACCCATTGCTGAAGCTTAAAAAAATACACAAATTACAATAAAAACTTGCCAATTATAGCTCAATGATTAATTTAGTCACTATATGTAAACTACATGAATTACTCTAAAAATAATCAATAATTACTAAATGAGTAAACTTTTCAGGTAGAGGATAGGGCTAAATGTCCCATGGCACAGGTCTTTAGCCCTATTTCTATGGAGAAAAGGTGGCAAATGTAAGAAATGTCCTAAATGCATGACGACAGGAAAATTAAGTTTTTTTAAACTTATATTTAGTATAATATAGAATTTTAAAAGCAATCACCTTTCAAGCACTTTGATATAGCTAATTATTTAGTAATTAATTTATAATCTTACCAACATCATATCAGGTGGTCCTGTACCTTCTGTGACAACAGAACACTCCTTCTATCCTGTTTCCACACTCGCAACCTAAGCTAATATCGATACATAGCTAGAAACGCAGCAATCTGAGAAGAAGCCGCTCATTGTTTACAAAATTTTTAATGAAGACAGTCCGTGTGATCAATTAAGCCGTACCGCGTGACTAAAAGCGGGCGCGTTTTGAGCGGGAAACCTGTGGTTTTTTCTATTCCCATAGACTTTTGTATTGAGTTTTGGAATAGCACTTTGTCTCCGGTTTTGGAGTATACTGAGGGTATATTTTTAACCGCTTCAGCACGAACTTTCCAATGGTGCAAATCCCGGATGCGTAGCTACTTCCGTTCTAAAGTTATTCAAGTTTTTCTTGCGGCCAACTCAGGGAGGAGAGGAGTGAGTAGGTGGACACATGTTAAATAAATATTCATTCAGTAGAGGGAAGAGAGGAGTGAGTAGCTGGACACAAGTTATTTAAATGTTCATTTGGTAAAGGGGAGGAAAGAAGTGAGTAGGTAGATTCAAGTTAATTAAATATTCATTTAATAAAGGGAGAGGATGTGATTTAATTTATTAGCAAGGGAATACAGTATAAATACGAATCTATAGAAGTATGTGATACTTGTGCTATCTATTAGTTTGGAATCTGAGAACTGTTCAATGTATTCAGGGGCGGCGCAAGTGGTCCGGCCAGTCAGGCCATGGCCTGACCAATATTCTATGGGTGGCATTAGGCATGAATTGATTTGTATGGTACGCATCGTTAATTAGGCGAGAATCGTTAAAGATTGAGAGTTAGTCGGTCGCGCGGGAATCGGCGTTTTCACGTGGAGGATACTGTGTAATGGCAGGCATTGATTTATCTTCCTTGTATGACCTTCGACAAGCCTAACCAACCAGGACCTGCATTTAAATTTCCCAAACGCTCTTTTTGTAAAAAGAATATAGTACAGAGGTGCTTTCAGCACTCCTTGTTTGAAATGTGGCCATTTCTCCACTACAAGGAAGACACTGACACTGTGTTCTGTTTTACTTGCCTGAAGATAAAAAAAATCTTGTTCTAAGGCTGATGCAGCATTTGTAAGTTCACTTAGTTCAATTTTTACTTTCTTTTTAGCTACATTAAATAATATTTTGTATAGATTAATAGAGGATATGCAAACAGGAAGGATACTACATTGAATTGGTACATTAACGTCCTGAAACTTTTTTCATGAATCAGTCATCTTCATTTGTTTCCTGAAATATAATTATTATTACTTATTAATTTAATGGTTATATCATTAATACATGCAATGTCCTACTAATTTAGTCTTACTGACGAACTTTACCACAGACAAGTGATGTGAATGGCCTGACCAATCTAAAATATGTTGCTCCTCCCCTGGTATTTCGAGTACTTTGCGACAGAGTGATTTTGTTAGCCCAACCATCTCAATATAACAGGAATATAATATTTACTAGCAATAACAAAACGATTAATAGTGTAGTGATATTCATGAATAGCTCATCCAAAGTCCTATTGAGATCATGAATTGGAAACACTCATTTGTAAAACCACACCTAGTGATAGAAGTTACATTTCTCATAGCTCAATTGATCAGTGGAATCTCAAGAAACATCAAGCTAGTTGAAGTGAGCTGTGGTCACTATAAAACTCAAGGTAAGTGAAGCTAATAATGTCTTGAAACCATGAATATCATTAAAAACTCATTGTCTCTTCTTATTCAACTCTATCTTCATTTACTAGAAGTAGGTGGGCATTAATTTGAAAGAGGTATACGTGAGACCCCCTGAAGCCACACCCGAACTTTGCCTGTGCTTGTACCCATGAAATATGGGTATATATGAATATTTCTGAATAAATACTTTAGTGTAATAACGAATAAATAAATTGTACTCTCTATGCAAATAGAGTAAATATTGTTTGCAATGTCAAATTTTTTTGGCCTAAAACAAATATTATGAATTAAATCTGTAGATAAGTTACTCCCTGTATACTTTGCATTTATAATGTTAATCTCTGATTGATCCTGAAATGATAGAATTTAATTTGAACTCACTGAAATTATTTGCGTTCGTTTGCATCAAAGTTCAAATATGAAGTGTACCAGTTCTCAAAAAAATGATGAATACATAAATATTATGCCAATATTATTAGCTAGCAAGTATAGTGAGCGAGATACTATCAGACACTCTTAGTATGCTTAGTTGTCTGCCCGAAAAGTGTCTATTGACAACCAAAACAAAATGATAAATTAGTGTATAATATGTTGATAACTAGTTTGTTAACCTCTACAGCCTTGTAAATTTTTAGTTAACTCTTATTACCAAGACAGTTTATGGATTTTGTTATGGTTGTAAATGGACTCTTTTCACCCTGTGATTTTTAATGACTGTACTATCCAAAGAAATTTAATATTGGAATTAGGCTGTTCCTGAATTTTGTAGAAGCAATTAGGTCTTACAAACTAACAGGAATTAACTTTATTATATTAATTGCGGCGATTAATTTTCTTGGTTAATGTGCTTTCCTTCATAGCTGTTCTTACTTGATAAACTCATTTATTTAATAGTACTGCGTGTAGACTGCCGGTTCAAAATGTATTAGAAAAATCATTCTAATTGAAATAGCACGGGACAAAGTGAAATGCCACGGTAGCTTAAGTGAAATAGTAAGTGTAAGTGCACAAGCTCTAGCCTTGGAAATGTACAGTTGTAGTTTCTAATTGGAGTCAATGTATTCCTTAGCGCAAAAAGCTCTAGCCGTATTAGACTGAATTTTTTCAACAGATTAGGAGGAGCCGTCGGTTAAAAGCAAAGTTCAAGAGAAAGTTTATCCTGAAGTACAGAGACAGTGACTGCACTGTTTACATAGTGGCCACACTGTAAATGGTTGTTAGTTTACAGTAGTCTTGTGCAATTTTTGTGCTATTCGAGATTAATAGCACATGAACAACGCGATTAAAAAAACACGAGGCAAATCGGAGTGCCATTTCAATAACTTTACCAATGCTACAGATCCCTGATAGCACAAGTTGCCCATGTTATCACTCGCTAATAGTAAGCCAGCTTTTTTTTTTTTTTTTTAATCATTTGCAGTTTAGCTACACTATATAGTACACTCACTATCTGTGTATTTCAAATTTAACTTTCTCCGATACTTCCGGATGGCTCCCCTCCTAATCTGTTGAAAAAATTCCGTTGCTTGTGCCCATTCCACCCCGCAGGTTGTCATTGTGTATTTATGTGTGCTTATACTTGTTGCTCACCTCTGACTGCTTCGGGACCTAGAAAATCCTTAAGTCGTGCGCGCTTTAACATCTGTCTGTGCAAGACTGCAAGCCACCCACGGCCAGCGGTTGTGCACAGATCCTAGATAGCGCCTGTTAAGTGGGCATACCTAGCTAGCTAGTTTTTAGTTAGCTAAGCTCAAATTACCCTCAGTGTGTGGTGATACTTTGACCCACACATTTTTGGTCCTTCGAGCCCTGAGCCGTGCCAGTGCCCAGACTCTAGTGTGCTTCGTAGTTGTTAGTTCAGCCATTCGTCCACAGTCTGACTGTTCAACTCTACTAAGTTCTACTCCTAAAAGTCACCTTTCCGCCATTCCATTCCGTCCGAACTACCTACTGCCTTCCATCAGGACTACACCAGCTCCTCCATTCTCCAGAACGGGTGTGGATTTTGCGGGGCCTTTCACTCTCAAGATTGGCCACACATGCAAACCCACCCATGTGAAGTGTTACGCTGCAGTATTCATTTGCATGACGACCAAGGCCGTGCACCTGGACTTGTGTGCGTCACTCTCAACCACCGACTTCTTGGCCACCCTGTCTCGCTTCACTTCTCGTCGCGGCACACCATCTCACATCTTCTCGGACAACGGCACTAATTTTCAGGGTGCCCGGGAGGACATCCGTGACCTCCAGAGATTTCACGGAAGACGAGAGACACGAGAAGCAATCGACAAGTTTGCTACAGAGAACGACATCAACTGGCACCACACCCCGCCGAAGGCTCCACACTTCGGCGGGCTGTGGGAAGCCGCAGTCAAGGCCATGAAGGCAATCCTCAGAAAGAACGCTCGTCCACACCCACTACGGTGGGAAGAGCTATACACCCTGCTCGTGGAGGCCGAAGCTATCCTCAACAGCCGGCCAATAGCCCCACTCCATTCAGAAGAAGCAGCCGAAGGAATGTTCTTAATGGCCGGCCACTTCCTTATTGGTCGACCGCTGAGGGCACCTCCAACGAAGACACCTCCATCAGGCTCCATCTCCAACCTCCGTCGTTGAAAGACTCCGTGCAAACCTCTGGCAACAATGGCTATCCACATAACTGGCTTCGTGTAGTCAGAGATCCAAGTGGAGAAGACCAGGACCCACCATCAAGCAAGGACAAGTTGTACTACTCAAAGACGAGTCACTTCGCATCCGTGAATTGACGGAGGTACACCCTGGAGATGATGGCATAAACAGAGCCGTCACCCTCCGTTGCCACGGCAAGACTTACAACCGACCAGCCAATCGACTCATTCCACTGCTCTTCGATGAAGATCCCACTTCGACCTCATCTGACGTCTCCAACCATACTCTATCCGGAGAAAGCTCCTAAACTTCAATACTCCGTCCGTGTATCGTCCCGTCCAATCTACCAACTCTCCGTATCGTCTATTTCCGCCCCCGGGAATATGTCTGGGACTCCTTCCCAGACAGCTCTTCATGAACTTAGAACATTTCCATCCGATTCCTTCCCTCTCCGCTCCCTCTAATCCATTGTATTGTATTGCGCATTTCCATTTAATTTGTAACGTCCCTTTCCATTCCCTCTTAATTATATTCATAATCATACTTCAACCCATTCCACCCCGCAGGTTGTCATTGTGTATTTATGTGTGCCTAATTTAATTATACTTGTTGCTCACCTCTGGCTGCTTCGGGACCTAGAAAATCCTTAATTCGTGCGCGCTTTAACATCTGTCTGTGCAAAACTGCAAGCCACCCACAGCCGGCGGTTGCGCACAGATCCTATATAGCGCCTTTAAGTGGGCAGACCTAGCTAGCTAGTTCTTAATTAGCTAAGCTCAAATTACCCTCAGTGTGTGGTGACTTTGACCCACACAGAGTGTGTGTTGTACATAGAGTGTTGTGTGTAAGAGAGTGTACATAGAGTGTTATATGTAAGAGAGTGTACATAAGAGAGTGTACATAGAGTGTTATATTTGTTGCATAAATAAGAATATTTTGGAGCAGCTAGTAACTATATCAGCTGCATATTAAATAAAATATAATTTATTATTCTGGCTTCTTAGGTTTCCTCCAAGTTTCTTTTGCTAGTAACTACATTAAACGTTTTCCCAATACGCAATTCAACAACTTGGCCATGCTTCAGCAGTTTTGTGTCTTTTGTCAGGAGCTGCTGGTAATTTTGATAGTCAGAATTTTTTGAATTACTTGTTGTATACACCGTGGCTTGCCTACCAGTTTTGCAGAAGCACATATCCTATTATAAGCAGCCAGTATTTAAGGTAGGACCAGTGTTTACTGACTGGCTATGAATATGCTTATTTGATGCAGTGTTGCACAGCTTCAATAACTTCATCAAAGACTTACTATATTTTGCTGGTAGAAAAATTGAGCATTACTAGCTATTATAGCAAAGCTTTTTATTGAGTATATAGCAATGTATTACACCAACGAGTTTATCAACATATTTAATTACACTTACCTCTTGGATGTATCACTATGTGAGCCACACCCACACTTGCAGTGGTTGTCAGCAATGTGCTAGTACTTCAGAATAGTTCTTGACACTTGATAGATAGCAGTTGCTTGCTATTCTAGACAATAAGAATTGGAATTAGATGTTTCACAAATTCAGCTTCCAGATCATGCCAACCACCATCATTGAAAAAGTAATAATATCAAATGCCATGGAAAAATTGTGAATCAAACCTAAGAGCTAATCTTCACCAAACAAGTTATTAAAACATTCCACTCAAAAGTCACTGCCAAATGCATTTTAACTGACTGTTGTAACCTCGCTCTAGTTAACTTGGAAACTCACCAGAAGAACGAAAAGTTTTAGCCGTTTAGGTAAAATGTCACGGACTGTCCACAACACACTAACTCAGCCACACCCCTTTTTCGAGACTGCTCCTGTAAACATATAGCACGTGATACTACTAAATTAAGCTAGTGTGTTTTTTTTTCTCCCACGCCAGCCGCGCCATAAAATTCGGCAAGCTTCTGTTTGTGCGATAGCTTCACTTCAGTATTGGTATTTGTAGCTAGATGAATTTAGCGGCCTTTAGACTAGCCTACTGTACCTCTACAACTTTCAGAGCTTTGACAGTCCCCAGCACAAAACCTTGGGAGCCCAAGAAAGAGTTGCTCTATTAGCTCAACGCTTTGAAACACGTTAAATGCCATCAAGAAATTCTGAAACACTGAATCAAACCTTAGAGCTAAATTTACACAAATAAGTTATCAAAGCATTTTCCCACTCATGAAGAGTCGCCCCTAAATGCATTTTCACTGACTGTCGTTACCTCTCTCTCTAGTTAATTTGGAAAACTCATCTGATGGACGAAAAGCTTGAGCAGTTTAGGTAAATGATGAGGACCGTCCCCAGCCTAGTAACTGAGCTCCACGCTTTTCTTTAGACTGCTCGAATAAACGTAGCATTTATTAATTGTAAATAATTAAGCAAGTATTTTTTCTCGCAAGTCTTCCACCAAATATGCCAGTATTTCTTTAGTTTGTGTAATAGCTTCAGTTCAGTTTTAGTATTTATAGTTAAAGAAAGTAAATTCCAAACCTGCAGAAAGCAATGGATGCCCAACTCTATTAAAACAAAGCTTTGGAACAACATTGTCTGTAATCGTAAGTATGCATGCAGCCTAGTTTCTTGGCATGCCACCTTTCACGAGGAAGTGCAAAACGAATAGAGAGAGTCGATAAAAAATCTAATGATATAAATGTCATGAAGAAAAGCTTAATCAAACCATAGAGGTAACCTTCATGCAAACAAGTTATCATATTCCACTTAAAAGTCACGCCTAAATTGAGTGTTTGCAACACGCTAGTTAACTTGGAAAACTCACCAGAAGAACGAAAAGCTATAGCCGTTTAGGTATACGTCTCAGATCGTCCACAGCCTACTAACTCAGCCCCACCCCTTTATAGAGACTGCTCGGGTAAACACATAGCACGTGATACTAGTCAATCCAGCTAGTGCTTAGTCTGGTGCAGCCAGACCCTTACCTAACCGCTACGCAGGAGAAAGGGTCAGGGCTGGTGCAGCCAGACCCTTACCTAACCGCTACGCAGGAGAAAGGGTCAGGGGACAATCGTGCACCTTGGCTGTTCTACAGCCAAGATTTTGGGCTTAGTTAACATTTTGTTGTCGTCTCCCAGGCAGCCCTCGGTGAAATGAGTGGGCATCTTACCACAAGTGTACATACGGAGCCCACGTTCGTGAACTATCCAAAGTGTTGGTGGTGGTTGCTGCGCTTGCGCAAAATACTCTGTGATTGTACTCAGGTCATCTCGTCCAGCAAACTGTGGGCGCCGTAACAGTAATTCGACAACCACTACCACATTCCTCTAGAACAGACAAGGTGCATGATTGTCCCCAGACCCTTTCTCCGCGTAGCGGTTAGGTAAAGTGTTTGGCTGCGCCAGACTAGCTAGTGCTTGTTTGATTTTCACCCACGCCTGCCATCATAAAATTTGGCAGAACTCTGTTAGTGCTACAGCTTCACTTCAGTATTAGTTATGTAGTATTTTGTATCAGTATTAGTTTTTTGTGCTAGATCCATCATTACTACCCTTCTTTGCCACTAGTTAGAGAAAGGGGGCTGGATGCTCCAACATTACTACCCTTCTTTGCCACTGGTAGAGAATGGGGGCTGGATACTCCATCATTTCTACCCTTCTTTGCCACCAGTTAGAGAAAGGGGGCTGGATGCTCCAACATTACTACCCTTCTTTGAGAATGGGGGCTGGATGCTCCAACATTACTACCCTTCTTTGCCACTGGTAGAGAATAGGGGCTGGATACTCCATCATTTCTACCCTTCTTTGCCACTAGTTAAAGAATGGGGGCTGGATACTCCAACACATTACTACCCTTCTTTGCCACTGGTAGAGAATGGGGGCTGGTACTCCAACACATTACTACCCTTCTTTGCCACTGGTAGAGAATGGGGGCTGGATACTCCATCATTTCTACCCTTCTTTGCCACTAGTTAGAGAAGGGGCTGGATACTCCAACACTACTATCCTTCTTTGAGAATGGGGGCTGGATACTCCAACATTACTACCCTTCTTTACCACTAGGTAGAGAATGGAGACTGGATGCTCCAACTGGTAGAGAATGGGGGCTGGATACTCCAACATTACTACCCTTCTTTGCCACTGGTAGAGAATGGAGACTGGATGCTCCAACATCACTACCCTTCTATACCACTAGGTAAAGAAGGATATTGATGAATGTACAAAATATCAGTTAATGTTAATACTAATACTATATGAAGCAGTTATAATATATGTCTTAATAATCTCAAATTTTACGATTTATTATAAGTGAAATAAAGAATGTGATAATTATTTTTGTTTGAAGTTGCACATTTCAGTAGTTACTGATATACAACATTGTCAGAAAGCTATACAGTTCATTTCCTAATTATGTGAAACTAAATCACAAAACTATGTGTAAGTGTGAGTGAGTGAGGTGGAGAAAAATGCTGCTAATTTTTTTACTGCGATATCAATCAGTCGTAGCAACCTGTAAAAAATTAATGTAAGGATTTCTAGCGCACTACTAAAAATATTTTTTAACACATAATTGAAACTATACCTCTGAGTTAGAATAAGAAAGTGTACCTCTTATAATATCAAGCACCTAATACTTGTGACTAATTATGAGTGATTATTGGTACTAATGTTAGTTATCGGCTAGCGAGTGAGCTTTATGAATGCTATGAAAGAACCTTTTCAAGAAGTAACACTGAGTAGTTACAGGTAGCATGATACCAGAATTCTTCAATTAAATCTAATTGCAATAATACCAGCAGTTATGATACCTTATTTTAAGATCATATCTTGCAACATTGTTATAGCTATACTTTGTTATAATTGTATGTAGTTAGACTATGGAAGTTTGAGGGATGAGGTCAAAGTTTACTGTCTAGCTTAATTAATTTTAGCTATTTCACTTTGCCTGATATCTGGTGATAAAATACATTATTAACTTGATGTGCAAACATGTCGTGTGCATAACATAATGTACTAAATACACAGGGTCACATGACTGGCATAGATTCTCAGCAACATGACATTATTTTGGCACAAATATAAAATATTTAGCGACTCACATATACTTATTACTTCTAGCAACTAATAAATATTTTCATTTTTGCAATCAATTCTTAAATTAATAAGTAAAATCAAACAAGCAACAAACAAAGACAGTGTTTTTTGGCAGAGTAAGAGCTATGAAATAAAGTTAGTTCAAGTCATTGATGCTGAGTTTACATTTTTGTATAAGCTATCATCTCCTAGACCTAAAGGACATGCTAAACAGTTAGCTCTATTTTGTGTAACAATATCTATCAGCCAGTTACTTTGAAGATTTGTTCCATAACAGCTTCTTATTTGGAATAAAAACAATCCCATAGATACTAAAGGTGGTTCCCCTAACTGCTATGTCATCTTAAACATTGGACTAGATTGAGATAAAGCAACCAGTGATATTAATAGCAACTGCTATGTCATCTTAAACAATGGACTAGATTGAGATAAAGCAACCAGTGATATTAATAGCAACTGCTATGTCATCTTAAACATTGGACTAGATTGAGATAAAGCAACCAGTGATATTAATAGCAACTGCTATGTCATCTTAAACATTGGACTAGATTGAGATAAAGCAACCAGTGATATTAATAGCAACTGCTATGTCATCTTAAACATTTAACTAGTTTGAGATAAAGCAACCAGTGATATTAATAGCAACTGCTATGTCATCTTAAACATTGGACTAGATTGAGATAAAGCATCCAGTGATATTAATAGCAACTGCTATGTCATCTTAAACATTGGACTAGATTGAGATAAAACAACCAGTTATATTAATAGCAACTGCTATGTCATTTAAACATTGGACTAGATTGAGATAAAGCATCCAGTGATATTAATAGCAACTGCTATGTCATCTTAAACATTGGACTAGATTGAGATAAAGCAACCAGTGATATTAATAGCAACTGCTATGTCATCTTAAACATTGGACTAGATTGAGATAAAGCAACCAGTGATATTAATAGCAACTGCTATGTCATCTTAAACATTGGACTAGATTGAGATAAAGCAACCAGTGATATTAATAGCAACTGCTATGTCATCTTAAACATTGGACTAGATGAGATAAAGCAACCAGTGATATTAATAGCAACTGCTATGTCATCTTAAACATTGGACTAGATTGAGATAAAGCAACCAGTGACATTAATAGCAACTGCTATGTCATCTTAAACATTGGACTAGATTGAGATAAAGCAACCAGTGATATTAATAGCAACTGCTGTGTCATCTTAAACATTGGACTAGATTGAGATAAAGCAACCAGTGATATTAATAGCAACTGCTGTCTGGGATTCTATCTCAGACAAAGTAATCAAGCCCAGGCAGGCCCTGGCATCCACGAACATTTGTCACCCATTGTCACCCAGCTATATCACCTTCCCATTGAACTTACCTTACCTTACCTGATCCATGTTCTTAATCATATTCATACCTAGCTAAAACCACAGGCTTCAGTCTGTAGTCATTCCCTTATAAGTTTTGTGATTATGTATTATTTCTTGTTGTATGATTACCTAAACTCACTGAGTTGTTATTGGTGGGAGCACGCGCTTTGGGGCAGACAGACAAGGCTGCAAGCTAGCACCAGCGGCTGCGTTTGTTATTTGCTTGCGTCAGCGGGGTCATACACCTGGTCCTTCTCCAACGGGACTACGTGGGCGTGTTCATACTTAGGCACGCACATTTGGTCCTTCGAGCCGCCACACGAGTCACTCCTGTGATTCAATACTGCCATAGACTGAGGCTCTCTCTTCTATACTAAACTTTGGTGGAGAAGCCTATCTTCATCACTGCTCAGTCGACTAGAGACGCTGAAAGGTCACCCTTACCTGAGTTCCGACAGTTCCTGACTTTTTTTGCTCGCTAAATTTTTTCCGTCGTTTGTTTTCTTTGCTCCAGCCATGACCGAAGACAACAGCTCCATCGACACTTCCGTCATAGATTCGCTCAAGCGTAAGAGAAGCCATCGCCGGGGACTCATTACACGAGTACAGAAAAAATTGACTGCCCACCTGGAGAGTCCTCTCCGAAGACTTCGTCAAGCCGAGATTGACCAGGTCAGATCCACTCTCGCCTATGAGATTAAACACCACAACGAACTCCAAGATCAAATCGAGGAGCTCCTTGAGGATGACGCCGACGCCCTTGACCTAGAACGCAGGGAGAGAGACGGCCGCGAAGACGTCCACGACCACCTCCTGTCAGAAGCCCACGACCACCTCCTGTCAGAAGCCCAAGGATTACTGAGCAAGCTTGTCATATGGGAAACCGGATCAGATCTCAGGGCTGAAATGGAATCCCTCACAGCACTCACTGACCCATCCAAGCCTGCCTTCATCCAGGGAGTGCAGGACTTCAAGATAGAGCTGTCCAAGCTCAATCGACTCTCGTCTAGCTACATGGATAACGATGAGATCAGCCAATTGATGACCTGCTTGAGAGAAGCACTCACCAATTTCCGATTGGAGATGGAGAAAGCATCTACCTCCTCCAAGAAGCATTCAGATCCTACCGATGACTCCTCTTCCACATCCAGACCTGTTCTAGCCAGAGCAGCGCCCATCACCGTGGACCTCCCTAAGTTTTCTGGTGATCCCCTCCGCTGGCGAAAATTTCAGGCCATGTTCATTGCTGCCATACGCACCCGGGCTGCTGGCTTCAGTGAACTCGACAAGCGATGTCTCCTGATGGACTCCATTCAGTCCAGAGATGGCAAAGACATAATTTCTAATGCTACTGAGGACGCCACCATGGATGACCTGCTCGAACGTCTGAGAGTCCGATTCGGCCGACCCCAAGTCGTCGTGCCTCTACTGATCCAGAAGATGGACAAGCCTCACACCTTCACCGCCGACTATGAAGGAATCCAGCACATCCATCAACAAATATTTAACGGATACGACGCCCTTGGGCCCTACCTCAAGGATTCGTTCGCCTCCTACTTGACATATCGCACCACTATGTCTTTCTCTCCCAAGTTGAAAGAAGAGTGGGATCAGGCTGTTACCAAGAAAGAAGTGACCGCTACTTTCGAAGGACTCCGAAAATACATGTCCGACCGACTCCTGCAGATGACACCTTCCAGCTCGCCGACGACTGCCCCACCCGCCTGCCGTCACCGCCATGTCTTCGAAGTCTGCCAAACCCAAGCTTCCACCCAAGTGCCTCATCTGTGATGACAGACATGGTCTCCTGCGTTGCCCCGTGTTTGCCGGCTATGACGTAGACAGGCGAAACAAGCTGGTCCGCGACAAACGGCTCTGCATAAATTGCTTCTCGGACAGCCACGGTTACAAGAACTGCACGTCCAAGTTTTCCTGTAGGACTTGTAACCAGAAGCATCATACACTCCTCCACAAGGACAAGATGCCAGAGGAAGCCTCCACGACTGGCTTCACCGCCGTTCCATCTGTCATGTCACCAGATGTCTCCCATCCACGCCAGACGCCCTCCTTTCTCAACACCATTATTGTCAAACTTCAAGCCAATGGAAGAACAGCACAAGCCAGAGCCATCCTGGACTCTGGCTCCGGAGTCTCCATGATTTCGGAAACCCTTGCCTCCACCCTCAAGCTCCAACGATTCTCCGAGCCTATGGAAATCAATGGACTTCTTGGTCAAGAGCACAGCAAGTTCTCTGTTGTGGCCGAGCTCCACTCCGACACTCAGGACTTCACTTCTAGGCCGATCACCTTTACGGTTGTGTCTAAGCTGAGACCTGTCCAACCTCCATCCTACCGTGAACGCATCCTAAACTTACCTCAGGTCAAGACACTTACCCTATCCGATCCTCAACTCGGGGGAGCTGTTGATCTTCTCATCGGCAATCTCGATATTGATGATTGTGTCTTTGATGGTTCCATGAGAATTGATCGCCTCAAACTCATCAACTCACCTTTCGGCTGGAGTATTGCTGGACCCCTCTCCGGAAATGCTGCCACGTCCACCTTGACCGCCTCTGCTGCTCCGGATAACCTGCAACACAATCTGGCCAAGCTCTGGGAGATGGATCAAGTCCCAGATTCCAAGTATCTTCCTCCTGAAGATTCGAAAATCATTGCTGACTTCATCAGCTCACATCAGAGGATTGAAGGACGGTACATGATTCAATTGCCAAGACGACCAGACCCTCCATCACTTGGTAACACCAGACGTCAGGCCCTACGTAGACTCCTGTCCAATGAGAAGACGCTGACGTCGAAACACCGCCTAAAAGAGTTCCAGGACGTTCTACGTGAGTATATCACCCTTGGTCACGCAGAAGTCATCCCACCTTCCGAGATTGGTGTCCGACCGCACTTCTATCTGCCTGTACATGTCGTGTTTAAGGACTCCTCCTCTACGACCAAGTTGAGGGCAGTCTTTGATGCATCGGCCAAGTCATCTACAGGCGTGTCACTCAATGACACTCTCATGCCCGGACCCAACCTCTACCCAGCACTCCAAGACATCCTCCTACGATTCAGACAACACAAGATCGGGTTGTCAGCCGACATCTCGAAGATGTTTCGGGAAGTGATTCTTCACCCAGGTGATCGTGATCTTCATCGATTCATCATGAGAGACGAAGCTGGCAACCTGGTCGACTGTCGAATGACTCGCCTCACATTCGGAATTACATCATCACCGTTTGCCGCCACCCAAGTGCTACGACTCCTCGCTGAGTCAAGTTCCAGTTCCTATCCCATCGCTGCCCGTGCCATACTGTCAGACTTCTATGTAGACGACTTTCTCGCTGGAGCTGACACCATAGAAGAAGCCGACCACCTACGCTCACAGCTTTGTGATCTTCTGGCCACAGCAGGAATGACGCTGAGGAAGTGGCGCACAAACTCTGCTGAGATGCAACGGCGCATACCTAATGGACTATTGGAATCCTGTCCGCTAGCACTGCAAGCTCAAGGCCATTACCCCAAGGCCCTGGGTATCCATTGGGATGTGGACAACGACATGCTACACATCTCCACTCCCATTTCTGCCCAACCAGAAGTCGTCACAAAGAGAGTGATTGCTTCAGGAATGGCTGGAGTTTTCGATGTTCTTGGTTTATTTGCTCCCGCCATTGTTCCAGCCAGGATCCTCCTCCAAGATCTGTGGCGAACAAACCTATCCTGGGATGACGTCGTACCTGATGAAGTCCAGACGAAGTGGAATCTCTGGCTTGAGCATTTACCAGCCATCTCTGAATTTGCCATACCGAGAAGACTCTCAAACTCCGACTCACCCACCATGTTCCAGAGCCTCCATGGCTTCGCTGATGCGTCATCCTATGCCTATGGTGCAGCCGTCTATGTTCGACGAGTTCACTTGGACAACACCACCACAGTGACTTTGGTAACTGCCAAGGCGAGAGCTCTTCCAATCAAGCATATTACCATCCCGAAAGCCGAGCTACTTGCAGCACTCCTGATGGTTCGTCTCCTAGTCAGAACCGCCAAGCTTCTAGATGTTCCTATTGCTAGTCTCCACGCTTGGTCTGATAGCGAAATTGTTCTTCATTGGCTATCCAAGGACATCAGGACGCTGGAGAAGTTTGTTGCTAATCGTGTCGATGTCATCACCGAGACACTCCCACCCAACCACTGGAGACATGTGAAGTCTGCAGACAATCCCGCTGACCTAGCAAGTCGTGGACTACATGCCAAGCTGTTGATCAACTCCTCTCTCTGGTGGAAAGGCCCGCCATGGCTTTCCTTACCTCCTGATCAGTGGCCGATTCGACCCCTCTCCAAACCCAAAGTCAAAGAAGTCCCTGTTTCCTGTCTGACCGTGACTCCTATCCATCCACATGATCCAGATGACAAACCTACCTTCACCCAGATGTTGTGGAAGCGTTACTCCTCCTTTCATCACCTGTCCAGAGTTGTTGCTTGGATCTATCGGTTCTTCCACAACTGCTGACTACCTGCCGAGAAACGCCTACACAGTGATGTCATCACATCTACTGAAGTCTCTGATGTAAAACCAAAGCTGTATCGCCTATCTCAACTTGAACACTACTCCGATGTCTTCCAATTGGCGCTCAAGGGAAAACTTCTAGCGAGGACTCACCAACTGCATCGCTTTGTGTTTACCATCTCCAAACATGGGCATCTACTCATTAACACCAGGATACGAGATCCCACCTCGAGTTCATCACCTACCCAATTGACACTCCTGTCACCAAAGTCACACCTGACGCAGCTGCTACTTCAAACCCTCCATGTAACTTACAGCCATGCAGGACCACGCGCATTGATGTCCATCATCAGCTCATCCTACTACATGCCTGGACTCTTCAACCGACTGAAGCAGATCAGCAAGACCTGTCCAACCTGCCAAAGAGCTTATGCTCGTCCTCTCCAGCAGCAGATGGGACTCCTTCCCCTCTCCAGGACCACACCTGCGCCTCCATTCGACAACACTGGTGTTGACTTCGCTGGTCCTTTTACTCTGAGACTTGGACACACTAGGAAGCCGACCTACGTTAAGACATACGCTTGTCTATTCGTCTGTATGGCCACCAAGGCCATTCACATTGAGCTGTGTGCTTCGCTTTCTACAGATGATTTCCTGGCCGCTCTGAAGAGGTTCATTGCTCGCCGAGGCTGTCCATCCAACGTTTTTTCCGACAATGGAACCCACTTTGTCGGAGCTCGAGAAGAAATCCGGGAAATCCAGTCTATGACACTCTCCAAAGATACCACCAACTCCATCTCACACCTGGCCTCACAAAGTAACATCAAGTGGCATCACATCCCTCCCCGAGCGCCTCACTTCGGTGGACTGTGGGAAGCCGGAGTGAAAGCCATGAAGTCCTTGCTCCGGAAAATCCTGACTCCTCAACCTCTCCGTTTTGATGAGATGACCACGGTGCTCGCCGAGGTTGAGGCCATTCTGAATTCGAGGCCTATGACACCCCTTTACAGTGAAGACCTACAAGAGTCCTCCTATCTCTCTTCAGGTCATTTCCTGATCGGTCGACCTCTACGTGCTCCTCCTACTCATCAGCCGCCCCCCCGAAAAATCACCAACCTACGAAGGTGGACGTTGGTGAACAGACTGACAGCCGATCTCTGGAGCATGTGGAATGCAGCATATCTCCAATCAGTCGCACAACAATCCAAGTGGTTCCACACCCAACAGCAGCCCAAGATCGGCCAGCTGGTCTTCATCAAGGACGAGACCCTGAGATAACGTGATTGGCCGCTAGCCAGGATCACCAAGCTGCACACCGGAGATGACAGACAGACCAGAGCCGTAGACATCTGGTGCCATGGCAAGGAATATACGAGGCCGACCTGCCGACTCATCCCCTTCTTGAATGAAGATAAAGACCGTTCCACATCCGATCCGTCGTCCCGCCCCGGGAGGATGTCTGGGATTCTATCTCAGACAAAGTAATCAAGCCCAGGCAGGCCCTGGCATCCACGAACATTTGTCACCCATTGTCACCCAGCTCAACTTACCTATTCATATATCACCTTCCCATTGAACTTACCTTACCTTACCTGATCCATGTACTTAATCATATTCATACCTAGCTAAAACCACAGGCTTCAGTCTGTAGTCATTCCCTTATAAGTTTTGTGATTATGTATTATTTCTTGTTGTATGATTACCTAAACTCACTGAGTTGTTATTGGTGGGAGCACGCGCTTTGGGGCAGACAGACAAGGCTGCAAGCTAGCGCCAGCGGCTGCGTTTGTTATTTGCTTGCGTCAGCGGGGTCATACACCTGGTCCTTCTCCAACGGGACTACGTGGGCGTGTTCATACTTAGGCACGCACAACTGCTATGTCATCTTAAACATTGGACTAGATTGAGATAAAGCAACCAGTGATATTAATAGCAACTGCTATGTCATCTTAAACATTGGACAAGATTGAGATAAAGCAACCAGTTATATTAATAGCAACTGCTATGTCATCTTAAACATTGGACTAGATTGAGATAAAGCAACCAGTTATATTAATAGCAACTGCTATGTCATCTTAAACATTGGACTAGATTGAGATAAAGCAACCAGTGATATTAATAGCAACTGCTATGTCATCTTAAACATTGGACTAGATTGAGATAAAGCAATCAGTGATATTAATAGCAACTGCTATGTCATCTTAAACATTGGACTAGATTGAGATAAAACAACCAGTGATATTAATAGCAACTGCTATGTCATCTTAAACATTGGACTAGATTGAGATTAAGCAACCAGTGATATTAATAGCAACTGCTATGTCATCTTAAACATTGGACTAGATTGAGATAAAGCAACCAGTTATATTAATAGCAACTGCTATGTCATCTTAAACATTGGACTAGATTGAGATAAAGCAACCAGTGATATTAATAGCAACTGCTATGTCATCTTAAACATTGGACTAGATTGAGATAAAGCAACCAGTTATATTAATAGCAACTGCTATGTCATCTTAAACATTGGACTAGATTGAGATAAAGCAACCAGTGATATTAATAGCAACTGCTATGTCATCTTAAACATTGGACTAGATTGAGATAAAGCAACCAGTGATATTAATAGCAACTGCTATGTCATCTTAAACATTGGACTAGATTGAGATAAAGCAACCATGCAGTGATATTAATAGCAACTGCTATGTCATCTTAAACATTGGACTAGATTGAGATAAAGCAACCAGTGATATTAATAGCAACTGCTATGTCATCTTAAACATTGGACTAGATTGAGATAAAGCTACCAGTGATATTAATAGCAACTGCTATGTCATCTTAAACATTGGACTAGATTGAGATAAAGCAACCAGTGATATTAATAGCAACTGCTATGTCATCTTAAACATTGGACTAGATTGAGATAAAGCAACCAGTGATATTAATAGCAACTGCTATGTCATCTTAAACATTGGACTAGATTGAGATAAAGCAACCAGTTATATTAATAGCAACTGCTATGTCATCTTAAACATTGGACTAGATTGAGATAAAGCAACCAGTGATATTAATAGCAACTGCTATGTCATCTTAAACATTGGACTAGATTGAGATAAAGCAACCAGTGATATTAATAGCATAACCTTATAACTAATAAAAACATGTCACCAAGTGGACGCACATTCTTTTATCCACACAGAGTTGCAGAATCGGTTTGCTTTGTCCTACTGCACAATAGGAACTGAACAATAGAACATATTATGATGTTATTCATTATAATGAATATGGAAGGGGATTTATGATTCAGTCATTACTTGAGATAGTTTAAAGGTATTAATTTTATATGTGTGCAAGTATTATGAACTTCATCAATATGTAATGCTTGACTCAATTAATTTTAGCCAAGTCGATTGTTCCTGTCATGATTGTTGGATTAGTCCTACTCATAGCAGTTTTAATCTATTGCCTCATGCAAAGGAAATACCAAAATGTATTATTCATTGAATTCATTTGTTGACATTTCCAACTAAATAATGTAAGACAAATTGTAGCTCAATACACTATTGCATTCTGTGGGCTCACATAATTTGGCCTTAATAATGATTGCAAAACACATAGCTTTAAAGTAACTCAAGAGCTGAAATAGCTTAATGTCATTTATTATGTAAAAATGAGACATTTTTTAGTTGACTTTCAGGAGTGAAAATAGTACTAGAAAAAAAAGAATTAACGGTCCAAAAAATCTGTTACATCTTCTTAGCTAAAGATAATTTATCCTTTGTATAAAATATAGCAAGTACAAACTAAGTAATAAATAAAAAGATCAAATAACTGTTCATTAAATAATGAAAATATGATATTGGCATTATTATACACTTACTAAGCCTAAACTTTGCCAGCAGCATGTTTGAAGTTTTACTGTTCACCCATTAGAGAGTGCAGTTAATACTATATCTATCATACATGACCTAAATAACATGGTCAGCCATCAAAAATTTCTGCTATAGTTAGTAAATACAGCTAGTGTTTTCCAAAGTACATACTTAACTTCAATACAATGACTAAGTATATACAACACAATGCAGTTGAAAGAGTTGCTTATAAACAAATCGTCATTAAGGGGAATTACTTAAAATAACGATGGGGTTCCTATACATGATGAATATTAAGTACTACTAACTATATATTGTGAGTTAATATTTGAATGTAGGAAATAGCTGTATGTCTTGATAATCTCCGAAGTTGCTGTTAATTTTAAAGTATAATTTCGCGCGAGATAATTTTTGTTACAAATAGCAAATGTCACCAGATTATATTACACAAAATGATAGTCTGAAAGCTAATCCAATACCAAGTTATGTGCACTAACTCACACAACTATATGTAAGATTGAGGAAAATGCTGCTGATTCTTTAAAACAGGCCATATAAATTATTCGTAGAGGAATGTAACGATTTCTTGCGTAGTTACTACTCAAAAAGTATTGTATACAGTGATATTAACTATTTAAAATGATTTTTCTAATGCAATCTAAAGTTGCTTGTTTAGGTAGATTGAGTTGCTATGAGGCATGTGATGCTTTAATTTATAGTAAAGTAGTGAGAGTAGAAATACTATGGCAGACTACTGAGAGTATCAGCTAATATGGTTACAAATTAATCACATCACCACTAGCTATTGTTACAATTGCATGTGCTGGCATGTGTGAGTACAAGGGGATTTACAGCACTTTCAATATCTTCAATTGATTGGATGACATTTATGTATGTAGTAAGCATTGCATTAAGAAATTTTAGAATTACATATTACGCTTTAAAACTTGCGGATTTTTTTAATTGTTCGATAAAGAAATTTATTACATATAATGTTATTTAATTAGACCATGCCTGCATTGATTGCTATTGTAGCATCATAGACCATCATGCCAGCATTGATTGCTTTGTAGCATCATAGACCATCATGCCAGCATTGATTGTTATTGTAGCATCATAGACCATGCCAGCATTGATTGCTATTGTAGCATCATAGACCATGCCAGCATTGATTGCTATTGTAGCATCATAGACCATGCCAGCATTGATTGCTATTGTAGCATCGTAGACCATGCCAGCATTGATTGCTATTGTAGCATCATAGACCATGCCAGCATTGATTGCTATTGTAGCATCATAGACCATGCCAGCATTGATTGCTATTATAGCTGTGTTTTTTCCTCTCCAATGTGTAATAAGATCAAAAGTTTGACAAAATGATAATGGTTGCATGCTCAGTGAGTGAGCGAAGAAAATGAACTTACTCATGTAACTGGTCAAACCTATTTTTCCGGAGGTGGTGGTGGTGGTGGTATATCCAGATAACTAGTGCAGATAATTTCTCAAGGCGAAACGACAAAATCCCAGCCTAGGTTTTGTTCACTCTATTGTGTGGGTGTAGTAATGGAAGGTTACAAATAATTTTGTCAAAACAGGACAAGTGTTGAAATTGCAAAAGCAGGAGACAAGCCGAGAGCAGAAATGAATTACCTAAAATAGGTTTCACTAAGAGATTTATAGAGAGGGAAAAAAATCCTTTCGGGAAAAAGAAAATTGGTTTTCACTGAAAACAGAGCTAGGTCATTGTATGTGTGTGTGTGTGTATGTGTGTGTGTGTGTATGTGTGTGTTGTTTGTGTGCGTGTTTGTGTGTGTGCATGCGTGTGTGTGCATGCATGTGTGTGTGTGCGTGTTTGTGTGTGTGCATGCGTGTGTGTGCGTGCATGTGCGTGTGTGTGTGTGTGTGTGTGTGTGTGACTTATTGGGTCATATAGTCACATTGTATGGAACAGTTAAGCATAATTGGAAGTTTTTTATTATGTTCTCGTGCTTATTTTCTTTGCATATCCAGTGTAGTTGGTGGTATATGCAATAGGACAGCTGCAAATAGTATATGAGTTATATCTACCCTAACTGACATGTACATAAGAGGCCCCACTACCAGTCGGATTTTTTTTTTTTACTTGTAGCCAACCTTAAACTTGAAATTACTTCCCTGTACTTCATACAATTGTGCTTTTTCTTTGCTAATTGGCAATCTTTACCACCACTTTTTCACTTCACCAAAGCAGCCACACCTTCTACTAATGGAGGTAGGCAATAGCATTAGCAAACTAACTAGTTCATATGTGCTGTCTTTATTCACCTGTAATTGGACATGTTAAGTGTTGGTATTTCTAGGAACTTTATGAATGATAACTAATGCAAATTGATGTGACAATTAGCTAGCATGCTTTTTATTTTTTTATTTTATTTTTATGGCATATCATATGTGTTTAGTTAATAGAAATCATGTAGGACATTAGTGGCATTAACCATAGAATAAATAATAACAATAAGTATCATATGTAATACACATAGTGGACAGTTGAATGGCATGCAACAAGAGCTGTTAAATCTATAGCCAGTACAATCCCAGCACTCTTCCAAGCTCTAGGAGTAAGGGTCAACTATGAAATTACATAGTAATTCTACAGTATTGTGTGTTGAGACGTTTAATAATGTACAAAAGCATAAGCCACACCTTCAACCACACCTGCATTTCTGGCCTGACCACTCTTGAGGTGCCGGAGTAAGCCCCTGCATATAACATTTCCATGTACTGAACATTATCATTACCCGACACAACTCAGTCCACACATGTTTGGACAGATGGAGTTATACTATGTAGTGTGCTATTACACAAGTATACAGTATAATGATTATGGTAAAAAGACATACATGTATATCCATCTATCATGCTTAATACCCATAAGCCAATTGAATATTATAGCTTTCAGAACCATGCAATCCTGGTAAGGATATCAAGATCATTGTCACCTTAGAACACAGTTAATCATTATATTAACACATGATTATTGGCAAACAACCAAAGTGAGCAAGATACTGTCTGGGGTGTGCAAATGAGACATTTTACGTAAGTTAAATGACTCTCTGATATCTATTAGCCTACTTGGATACAGATGCATCTTTGATGTGTATGAAATACTGCACATCTTCCACAGACCCGTCTGTGCTGTCATTTACCTTTTGGGTAGTGGAACAATCAGGGTAGTTGTTTTTTAATTATGGTTGAGATGTGATTTTCCTGTCAGTTGTTTCTCTCCCAACTCAAAAAAGTTGTGAATTGATGTAAATTCCTGGTGTTACTAAGTGGTATATATTACTGTGATCATAGTTTTGGTCATAATTCATGACATGCTGACTACAATTTTTTCATTGAATTAAAATTAGTTTTAGTTAACCTAGACAGCTCTATCATGTTAGGAATTTACCGGTGTCATATCACATGAAACATTGCTTTCAGATGGAATGTTATTATTTGGCATTTACTTACTATTACCATCATATTTAGTATACTATAACCTCTCTTATAATATGGTATTTTAAGTATAGATACCTAACTCTTCCAAACCACAATTGACATCAGAAAGTCCGATAGCACTCTCTATGTATGCTTGACCGCCCCCTTACCATAGGCACAATACAAAACTTAACCCAGAATATTGCCAAGTATTATACAACAACTACACTGTTAAGAATGGGGGTGTTTAGATAACTTCGTTTTGGTGTTAAATAGGAGGCGCTGCCTGGACGCCCACTTTAAAGCCTAATATATTGTCTCCAAAGTTAATCAGAACTAATAGATATTTGGAAGGAAGAAACTAATGGATATAAGCTAAAATTATATACGTTCAACTGGTAAAATATGCATTGGTGTAGAAGTTATAAGGGCTTAAAGTGGGGTGTCCAGACAGTGCCTCCTGGTAAACACCTCGAGAGGGTGTTATTTAAGCATCCCATTTTACACAGACTGAATTATACATGAAAGTAAGTACTGCTTGTTGTGTAAATCCACTAGTGATAATGGATTGCCCTCTGTTCGGGAGGCGTAAATTCCCGAGCGGGGTCTTGGTTACTTCTTCTAAGTTTTAAGAAAGAAGCAAAGGGTAAGGTAAGTTCGAAGGACCAGGCAGATGAGACCCAAGGCCAGGATGAATACGCAACGCAGCCGCTGTCACTTGCGCAATTGCAGCCTTGCAACGTAATCCAAAAGAGGCTATACTCCCAGATCTCAGAGAGGTTTGGGTTTGAAACTCATCAACAATTTACATACATTTTACAAGACATATAAGCGGAATAGATGATATAGAATACTATGGGTTGTGTGGTTATGACATTGCATAGAAGTAAATTAATTGTAATTGGTAATGAATATGGTTATGGCATAATTGATAAAGTTCATACAGTTCATGACTCTGTGACTTCCGTGTTCAGTCCTTGCAGACCTGAACATACTGGGGGGGGGGGGAAGAAGTAGTCGGCACATCTCCAGGTTCGTCCATGATAAGTGGGATTACCAGATGAGTTGAGCGCTTGAGGATTCTTCCTTCACATTGAAGTTCCACCACCCGCACGACTCCATCATCTCCAGGAAATACGTCCTTGATGCGTGCTAAGGGCCAATGGCGGTATCCGAGTGAGTCTTCCTTCAGTAGAACGACATCACCTTTGTGGAAGGAGTGCTGACTTGAATTCCATTTCTGTCTGGAGTGTAGAGTTTGTAGATAATGTGTTTTCCATGCCGCCCACAAGTCACTAGAGAGTCTTTGAGTGAGTTGCCATCGCTTGAGTGTAGAGAGCTTGACAGTGGAGGAAACATCCATGGGAATTGACTTGAGTGGTCTCCCAGCTAGGAAATGTCCAGGTGTCAAAGTTAGAATTTCTGGATCGGTGGAGTCGAGAGGTACAAGAGGTCTGGAGTTCAGCATGCCCTCGATCTCGACTAAAATAGACGATAGTTCGTCAGTCCTCAACTGATGAGGTTGAACAATCTTCCTCAGGAGGAGTTTCATTTGCTTGACGGCGGCTTCCCAAAGACCACCCATATGAGGAGTTCTAGGAGGAGAAAAATGCCATGTAATGCCGTTGGAGATAGTATAATGAGAAAGAGCAGTCTTGGATTGTCTGAGTAGTTCTTGAATTCTTTGGAGTTCTTCATGAGCTCCGATGAAATTGGTTCCATTGTCGGAATAAATAGCAGTCGGGCATCCCCGTCTGGAGCAGAATCTTCTTAGAGCTGCTAGGAATTCGTCTGATGATAGACTGAGGCAAAGTTCAATGTGAACAGCACGAGTAGCCATGCAAACAAAGATGCAGGCATAACTCTTGATGTGTACAGGCTTCCTGGTGTAACCTTGCTTGGTCCTAAAGGGCCCTGCGAAGTCAACACCTGTGTATAGGAATGGAGCAGATGGAGTAGTTCGTGTTTGAGGTAGAAGTCCCATTGGTTGGGTAGTCCCTTGCTGATAGGCTCGTTGACAACTAACACAACGTCTACTGAGTCCTTTGAGGTAGCTTTTAATTCCAGGTATGTGATAAGTCTCTTTGACTATTGCCAGCAAGGTGTTGGTCCCTGGATGGAGATGTCTCCTGTGTAGTGATTGAAGTAATAACTTCGTCAATTCCGAACGAATCGATAGTGGAATAATCTTCCTGCCTGACGAAGGGTTGAGAGGATCCCTGACTCTTGTGTTTATGAGTAGGACACCATTCTCGTCTATAGAGCACTCGAATTTATAGAGTGCATGTCCCCTTGGCAGCCTTTCTTTCTTCTTGACGGCTTTAAATGCTTCGGGAAAGGACTCTTGTTGGTCCAGCCTGATGAGATTGTTAATGGTCGCTTGGCACTCTGACATGGAGAGGGTAGGCGTCTTGTTTCTATGATCTGGAGAGCTCCTAAGATTGTTCAGGAATCTTCTGCACCAAGACAATATTCTTGTCATATGATCAAAACTGGAGAAGGAGGTCCAGGGTCTCTCCTGAGGTGTAGCCACTGTGGTCAACATTACTGTCTTCATTTCTGGGAGTACTTCAGGTAGAGTGAATTGAGGAGGAGGCCATTCTGACGGAGGGAGGTTGAGCCATGGAGGGCCTTTCCACCATAGGTCGGCTTCTAGTAGTATGTCCGCGGGAATCCCTCTGCTGAGCATATCCGCAGGATTGGAACTTGAGGAGATGTGTCTCCATTTGGTATTCGGAATGATGTTTTGAATCTGAGTGACCCTATTCCCCACAAATGTCTTGAGGGAGGATGCTGATTTGCGAAGCCAACACAGAACTATGGAGGAGTCGGTCCAGGCGGTCATGACTTTAACATCCAGCTGTGCGGCACAATATCTGAGTAATTTTGCCAACAAATAGGCGGCTGTCAATTCGGCTCTAGGAATGGTGAGTTGCTTGAGGGGCATAACTCGAGCCTTCGACATGATCACAGCAGTCTTTGACGACTGATCAGTGTAGGTTTCTTGCAAGTAGACCACGGCTCCGTAGGCTTCTTGTGAGGCATCCGAAAAACCGTGTAACTGACGAGAGACAACAATTCCCTTGGTGTCAGTATAACGTCTACTGATGGAGTGGTTGGCGATGAGCTTTAACTGAGAACTCCAAGCCTTCCACGAGTCTTGTATTGAAGTAGGGGCGATTTCGTCCCAACCGAGCTTGAGCTCCCACAGTCTACGTAGGATGATCTTCCCAGAGACCGTGAATGGTGAGTAGAACCCAAGGAGGTCATAAACCTTGCCCAAGTTGGAGGCGACGCAACGTTTGGTGACATCTGAGTCTGATTGAATTGGAGGAGTTGATACTGATAGTTTGTCTTCGGAAACATTCCAGTGGAGTCCTAGTGCCTTGATTGGCTTTTCTGTTGAGGATATGACCAAATCGGCGGATTCCACTATTTCCTTGGGTATGGTAGCCCTGAAAGCGTCGCTACTAGAACGCCACTTCCTTAGTGTCATGCCTGCTAATTGCAGGAGACCGCAAAGTTGCTGTCTGATGTGAACTGCTTGTTGAACCGTCTCGGCTCCTGCCAGATAGTCGTCCACATAAAACGCGGTGAGTATGACTTTACTGGCTTCTGGATGAGTGTTGCTGTGTTGCTCCGCCAAGTGTCTGATGACTTGAGTGGCCAGATAAGGAGAGGATCTTACTCCAAACGTTAGCCTTTTCATGCGCAGGTCCTTGAACTGCCCAAACTCATTCTCCATCAGGAACCTGTGATAATCTCGTTCCTCTGGATGCAGTCCGATCTCCCTGAACATCTTACTGATGTCAGCTGAAAATCCAATGGTGTGTAGTCTGAACTTTAGGAGAATATCGGTGAGTTGTGGATATAGATTGGGTCCTTGTCTCAGAGTATCGTTCAGTGATGTCCCTGTGCTGGTCGGAGCTGATGCATCGAACACTGGTCTGACTTTGGTGGTCGTCGAGGAGGCCTTAAAGATGCCATGGACGGGCATATAATAGTGAGTTGCCTCCAATTCCGAGTCTGGAACAGTTTCAGCATGGTTCAACAGCGGGTACTCTTCGAGGGCGGCCTGAAACTCGGATAATCCACCCTTCTTCTGAAGAGTTTTGTGTACTTGCTTGGCACGTCTAAGCGCCTGGTTGCGGGAAGCTCCCAAAGGGAGAACTTGAGGAACTCTAGGCAGTTTCACAATGTATCTGCCATCCTCATCTCGAGTGTGAGTGTCGAGAAAATGCTGTGTAACTTCATCATCCTCGATGGACATGTTTGGGAAGTCTAGAGTTCTGTCCAGCTCCCAGAGTCTTGCGAGTTCTTCTTTGAGTGGGTCCTCGGTAGCTTTGATTTGCAGCATGGAGGCCCTTTCGGGCACATATTCCAATGGCCCTGACACAGTCCATCCAAATATAGTTGGTTGAGCTGTGTATCTGGAGTCAGGAGCTTTCAGCAATGCTCCGGTGATACAATCTGCATAATCGACACCTCCCAGAAAAAGGTCGAGTTGTCCTCCAAACTGAGGGTCTGCCAATGGAAGATCCTGTAGATGTGTTTCTGCCTTGATGGCTTCGACCTCTCGTGGGGCGGACAGATGTGGTAAATGTTTGACCACCTGAGGATAAACCTCCATGATGGTTGCTGGTTGCAGAATGGATCTCATCGTGACCTTTACATAATGGTTGCTGACCTCCGATGTTCCTGATTTGGATACGGTGACTCGTCGATGTTGACGCTTAAGACGCAGTTGGGAGGCGACTTTCTCTGATATGAATGATGTCGATGCTCCTGTATCGAGAGCGAGTCTGATGTCAGTTTCCCTGTCCCCCTGCACTGCCTTAACTATGGCTGTGTGCAAGAAGGTGACAGTGGAGGGCCCCGACCTGATCATGGTCTCTGGAGCCTTCTTGTCTGCGACTGCCATGAGGCTGTTAGCAGCTGTTTCAGGTGTAGTAGTAGTATTCTTGGGTTTTGCCGACTTAGGGCGATGAAGGAGAGTATTATGTTTGCTGTCGCATTCTCGGCAGGTATAACTGGACACACATTGGCCCGACTGGTGATTGAAGGATAGACAATTGGTGCATCCACGCTTGTCCTTGATATACTTGTATCTTTTGTCTACATTGTAACCCAGGAATACTGGGCACTTGAAGAGTTTATGTTGTTCCCGACAGATGGGGCACTCCATGGGATTGCTCTTAACGCTGCGTGGCCGAGACTTTCCTACGTGTGGAGTGATTGATGACGCACCCTCTGAGCCTGATTGCAGGTTGCTCTCCAGAGGTTTGAGAAACTCCTCGATGTCCTCCAATGTGGGCACCGAAGTGGAGCTCTTGTAATATTTCGTCCACTCATCTCGCAGACTACTGTCAAAGCAAGAGAGGGCGAGAGCAGCACCCATTTGACTGATTTGAGTGCAGCCCAAAGCTTCCATTGATTGGCGAGGGAGCAGAAAATTTTGTCTAAACTTGGTAAATCCTGATTGATCCATGTTAATCTGGTCTGATGAGGTCATCTTCCTCACCAGGTGTGGAAAGACCTTCTTGGCAGAGCCGAAGCGTGCCTGAAGTGCTTCCATAGCGTTGGAGTATGCCGCCTCTGAAGTAGAGTGGGACCTCACTATTTGTTCTGCCTCCTCTCCTTGCATAGCTTTGAGAAGGAAGCAGGCTTTCTCACGTTCGGAGAATTCGTCACCAGCTCTGTCTAATGCGGTGGCGAACAGCTCGTGGAAGCACCTCCAATCCAAAGGGTGTCCGGAAAATGTAGGCAGTTCCAGCTTGAGCTTGTTGCTTCTAGTTGGGGCAGGTCGTTCTGCTACTGGTCCCGACGGAGGGTCCCGACAAGCAGAGTGGACTTCCTTGCAGAGCTTTGAATATTTATCCTTCAAGTCGTGATATCGTCGTTCGAGGACAGGGTGATCGTTGATAAGACGTGCTGCGACCTTGAACCAGTCTCTACAAGAACTGGTCAGGCCAGTGAAAGAATTTCGAAATAGAGGAGAGTTTACTTCTGGAAAATCGAGTGCTGCTGCCAATTCGTCCCTGAGATCATTGATGTTGATCCACAAGTCCGTGAGGGTTTGACATTCCCTGATGGCAGACCTGACCTTGGCAAAGGCTTCTTCATCCCGTTCTCTTTCTGGTTCTTCAGCCTCAGCTAGGTCAACGTCTCCCTGCACCAGCTCGTCTATTTGGTCTTGAATGGCTAGATGTGAAAGCTTGATGGCTTCCAGATCTTTGAGGAAATCCTCTGCCACGAAGCCGGTTATGTGATCTGGATGACGTTCTTGAAGTTCAGTGACTCTCCGTAGAAGTTTGGTAAGCATACCACGTTTGCTGCCTCTACGGCGATGAAGATTTTCGAGTAGTTGTGCTGTAGATGGAGGATTTGACATTACGAAGGTTGAGGAAGAAAGTTGATACGTATGAAATTCCCGTTGAACAAATCACAACAAGGTGACAATAGGATCCAATAGGAGTTGAGACTAAACCACAAGGGTCGTGAAGTTGAAGTGATGATAGGTGTTGATTGAAGACTCAGCACTGCGTGTGCTATTGAGTAGGGTTGGCCAATGAAGGGCTAGTGATGATAGTGTTGTTCGAAGTAGAAATGAGTCAACTATAATTACACTCGACTAGCAACGAAACAAGCAAACAGACGAACGATCGTATAGCAATAATAGTGTTGTTCGAAGTAGAAATGAGTCAACTACAACAACACTCGACTAGCAACGGAACAAGCAAAACAAACGAACGATCGATCGATTGGCTATAACACAGCCACAGACCCTTTCGATAACCCAATTCCGAGCTCAAGCACTGGCCTTCTCACACGGTTTGTGATATCCGGCTCGAAGGACCAATGTTCGAGAGGCGTAAATTCCCGAGCGGGGTCTTGGTTACTTCTTCTAAGTTTTAAGAAAGAAGCAAAGGGTAAGGTAAGTTCGAAGGACCAGGCAGATGAGACCCAAGGCCAGGATGAATACGCAACGCAGCCGCTGTCACTTGCGCAATTGCAGCCTTGCAACGTAATCCAAAAGAGGCTATACTCCCAGATCTCAGAGAGGTTTGGGTTTGAAACTCATCAACAATTTACATACATTTTACAAGACATATAAGCGGAATAGATGATATAGAATACTATGGGTTGTGTGGTTATGACATTGCATAGAAGTAAATTAATTGTAATTGGTAATGAATATGATTATGGCATAATTGATAAAGTTCATACAGTTCATGACTCTGTGACTTCCGTGTTCAG
>WLWD01004100.1_pt1 | contig 39689 bp, 23 predicted proteins | sample 6712731 | NCBI WGS metagenome assembly WLWD01 (sample SAMN12718690, study PRJNA576275) | sponge metagenome | isolation source: marine sponge | host: Mycale hentscheli | place: New Zealand: South Island, Marlborough, Capsize Point | collected 2014-11-01
ACCAGTTCACAGTGTCACCCAACACCAGTCCACAGTGTTCACCAACACCAGTTCACAGTGTTCACCAACACCAATTCAGTGTTCACCAACACCAGTTCACAGTGTTCACCATCACCAATTCACAGAGTTCACTAGCACCAGTTCACAGTGTTCACCAACACCAGTTCACAGAGTTCACTAGCACCAGTTCACAGAGTTCACCAACACCATTTCATAGAGTTCACCAACACCAGTTCACAGTGTTCACTAGCACCAGTTCACAGTGTTCACCAACACCAGTTCACAGTGTTCACCAACACCAGTTCACTGTGTTCACCAACACCAGTTCACAGTGTTCACCAACACCAGTTCACAGTGTTCACCAACAACAGTTCACAGTGTTCACCAACACCAGTTCACAGTGTTCACCAACATCAGTTCACAGTGTTCATCAACACCAGTTCACAGAGTTCACCAGCACCAGTTCACAGCGTTCACTAGCACCAGTTCACAGTGTTCACCAACACCAGTTCCCAGTGTTCACTAGCACCAGTTCACAGTGTTCATCAACACCAGTTCACAGTGTTCACCAACACCAGTTCACTAGCACCAGTTCATAGCGTTCACAAACACCAGTTCACAGTGTTCACCAACACCAGTTCACAGAGTTCACCAACACCAGTTCACAGTGTTCACCAACACCAGTTCACGGTGTTCACCAACAACAGTTCACAGTGTTCACTAGCACCAGTTCACAGTGTTTACTAGCACCAGTTCACAGTGTTCACCAACACCAGCTCACAGTGTTTACCAACACCAGTGCACGGTGTTCACCAACAACAGTTCACAGTGTTCACCAACACCAGTTCACAGTGTTCACCAACACCAGTTCACAGTGTTCACCAACACCAGTTCACAGTGTTCACCAACACCAGTTCACAGTGTTCACCAACACCAGTTCACAGTGTTCACCAACACCAGTTCACAGTGTTCACTAGCACCAGTTCACAGTGTTCACCAACAACAGTTCACAGTGTTCACCATCACCAGTTCACAGTGTTCACCAACACCAGTTCACAGTGTTCACCAACACCAGTTTACAGCGTTCACTAACACCAGTTCACAGTGTTCACTAGCACTAGTTCACAGTGTTCACCAACACCAGTTCACAGAGTTCACCAGCACCAGTTCAAAGTGTTCACCAACACCAGTTCCCAGTGTTCACCAACATCAGTTCACAGTGTTCACCAATACCAGTTCACAGTGTTCACTAGCACCAATTCACAGCGTTCACCAACACCAGTTCACAGTGTTTACCAACACCAGTTCACAGTGTTCACTAGCACCAGTTCACCGTGTTCACCAACACCAGTTCACAGTGTTCACCAACACCAGTTCACAGTGTTCACCAACACCAGTTCACAGAGTTCACCAACACCAGTTCACAGATTTCCACCTATACAAATACAATAACAAGCTCATCACATGATCTTATGATTTACACAAGCTTAATGATGTAGATACTCATGAATTATTAAAATTAATTAGCTAGATATTGATATTTCGTTTGTAAAATTTATACATTTTTAATTTTATTGTTTTCATGGCTATCTGATATAGTGTCCTTTTAAATGATATACTATTAAATTTAATCGCTAGCTTATCCTCCAAAAGTCACAAAGGTAGAGAATTCCTTGTGATATCAGAGAGTCAATATCTGGGTAATTTTTTCAATGAAATAGTAATCACAGTTTCTGGTGGTAATTAACCAAGCAACATTATAATAAGTTGTTTGACAATATTAGTAAACAACTCTCATTTTCACATTTAATAATAACAAAACATTTTTCCGCTAATTAACTGGGGTGCCAATTACTAGATGAAATGGATTTGAGAAATAAAATAAACATAATTATTATTTATATTGATTTATAAGTATGCTGTTGTCCTAGTATTCACAATTGTATCATCCCACAACGCATGAAGGTTTCTCAAACCAAAGCATATAGCTACGTACTATGAAATTTCAATCCTACAATTCTAATGTAAATGTAAGTACAATGTAGTAAAGTGAATTTATACATTATTATAATCTGTCAAAGCTAGAGTTATGATCAATAGACAAAAAAAAACACAAAATATGTACAATTATACTGAATATACTAAAATTGCTTGTGTACATCTTGATAAGCAACATCTTGATAAGCAGCATTGGAAGAAACTTGAAGTTTCAGTTCTGTTGTAACTTCTTCATAAACAGGAACATTTGTGCACTGTGGTTGGTTTCTTTCATAACAAAACTTTTTCTTCTTATATTTCAAAAAAATTCCGGAACCAGTTCCAACAATACCAATAAAAATACCAAATACACAAGACACAGTTCCAACGACTACTACAACTGGGTAAGTAATGCCAGTTACTTGATTGACTGTTGTAACATTACATGATTCTTTATCAACATTGTGGGTAATTGCAATTGTCTCTGTAACTAACACATGTGTAATAAAGAAAAATCATGCTATATACAATAAGATTCGGTGCAACTTGATCAACATTATCACAATAGCTTTTAGTCAAAACAAAAAAAAATTATATTCATTATAATTTTCAATGCAACAATTTGCTATTTGTTAATAGTAAAAATATTAGCTTTTAGTTTTTTTACTTCATAGCTATCATTCAGCAATATTAATTATTTCAGTCATTATGTTAATCAGAAAACAGTAAATGCAGCATTTCTTTACTTTCACAATATATAATTGAAAAGGTATTTAATAACGGTAAAGAACTCTCCTGAAGTATTAGCAACAATGCTTCAGTAGTTAATGGTACCCAAAATACATTCGATTACGTACTTATATAGCAGAAACTGATCAAATACTGGCATGTATTTTTTTTGTCACTGACCTGTGCTATCACCTGTGCTATCATCAATCACAGTTTTACTATCAAATAAGAAATGCATAGCACTCCATTGTTATTGCAATTCATAATTACAGATCTGTTGCTGAAAACATCCATTAATAATACACCCATAGTACTAGACATATCTATAATATAACTTTGTGTAGAAATACGTCTTGAATATTTCCAAGGGGAGGACATCTTCCTAAAAATTTGATTCATCATAATAATATTTTCATTTAAATTATTAGTATAACACATACCAAAGTGGAAGATTGATGCTTGATTACAAAGTGAAACATTGATCATGTATTCAGTGTTGTTTTTTAAAGTAAAAATGCCGGAAGGTGCACTGAGAGTTTGCACTTCTGGAGTAGGCGTGATTACAGCATTAATATTGACCACAATGTACTGATGATAAATATCAACTCTGCTGCAGGAATTCAAATAAATACTAAAATTCATATCATCTCTTTGCTCATATTGGGTAATGATCAAATAAATTGGTCAGTAACTATCTACAATGTATATACAAAAATAGAAAAGGGTTATTTTTTAAATGTAATAATTTTTTAATTGCTCATTATAAATTTACAACCATAATCTGTGTCAACAAATTTAGCTCATTTAACTTATGAGTAAATAAGTATGACCTAGTTATTTACATGAATATTCATCTTGCTGCCACTGAAAACAATATTTAGCTTAAGAAAAAATAACTAAACAGCTTCCTGATCTAAAAATTACCTCTACTAATAATCTTAATTCTTGAATTACTTTTTTTTGGTTTACTCCACATTATGCTTATTTGAACATTATGGCCATAGTGTAGCTATACAAGTAAATTTATAAGGCAATTAGTTAATTGACTATAATTTGAGAAAATTCTGTTCCTGTCACAAATAAATGTCAGTAGCCCAAGTTAAGACATATTTATGAATAGTATTTGTTTTTAATTCCAGTGACGGTTTTGTTAGCTAGTGATTGTGTCTCAGACTCAGAATGTGATTTAGCTTTCTAGTATTTGAATGTATAGCAGCTTCTTGTAACTTTAGCAGGGTCGATTTAGGGGGGACTCGAATGGTGTTGTAGGAGCCCCCCTTTTTCAGAATGAGCCCTCATTTCTACATGTAACTAATATATTTCTTACCTGTAACTGGAAATGAAATTATATTATCAATCACTTTTTGTTAGTCGTTCATTTACGATCTTCTGTTGAAAGTACCTCTAGTATTGATATGCTGAGTCAGAATTTTTTACTACTTGTGTCCTTATACAATATGGCAGACCAAGTTCGTAGTATACCAAATTTAAAGCAGAACAATCCCAGCATTTATTTATTCTGGACAGAATTTTGTGGTGGTTGCTTAATCATTTTTTTTCCTTCATGGTTGAATTTGACAATTATATAAATCTAATTTTATCACTAGCTAAAATGTCTTTGTACTTTTATTTTTTTCTCATGAATGTTTCATTTTTATTTAATTAAGTAAACCTATTCACTATTCACTAAGGGTTGGCAAATTATGCTGGCATGATTTTGAGGGTAATAAGTGATTTCATAAATACTAGCATAAGCTAGCTTGATTAGTGTAATTATGAGCATAATGAGGTAGCTAGTTCTTGGAAAAAAAATTATAATTAGTTTTTATTGTGATACAGCACTGTTGCCCATCAGGATGCAGATCAGCAACTCACATATAAACAGTGGCCATATCAGGATTCAGATTAGTCATGTGTACAGAGATTCTCATAGTTGTGAATATGTTTGAACACTGAATTTAATTGGATATGTGTGTGGAGGAGGGGGGGGGGTTGGACCAACCAACCCTACTTGATCGCCACTATGACATGCAGACTCTGGTTACTTTAAGTCAGTGTTGTACTCTGTTCCCACAACAAGACACTTTAGTTCTCCCCTTTTATTGAAATAGATAACGTTGCCCTAATGCACCAGTTTGATATCATTCCCCTAGATTTGTGTGCATTTCATGGAAACATGGCAAAAGCAGATGCTCTTATGAGAACAGCTGGTTCACAAAACTGGATACTCTTAGACAATATTGAAATCTAAAACTTTATGTTTAAGAAATCACATGCCACTTTGGTGACAGCACACAAGCAGGGAAAACTCGACAAAGCTTTAATACCCAAGCTGCCCATTCATATGTATCTATTACATACTATTGAGCAGTAATATTCTATAGTAGCTCTATCTTGTACATTAAATAATTTTCAAGGAAAGCATGGGAATTATACTAATATCATACTTGATATATCTGTGTACATTATGCTGTCACTACTAATATTATACCTGATATATCTGTGTACAGTATGCTGTCACGTAAGCTTTTTATTTCTTCAGTGCATTCTATCATTATTATATCACCTCTTAAACTTGTAACATTAGTTATAGTCAGGACTGACGAAAGAAACGTGGAGTTCCTATAAATTAATTATGCCAAAACTAGAGCACTGAAGTGCAAACCCTCAGCGCTAGTTAGCTAGTATGATAAAGAAAATAATAGGAAAAGTGAAGAAACAAAAAAAAGAAAGAGAAGTGGCATGAAGAGAGGCAGGAAAGAGAAAAAGACAATGAAGAGGGACAAAAGAAAGAGGAATGAATTAAAAAAGGTAGGAAGAAAAGAAAAAGGAAGAAGAAAGAATGAAAAACAGTACACGAAAGAAAAGAAAGGAAAAGGTATGAAAGAAATAAAAACAGTAGGAAGAAAGAGGAAAATAAAGAAAAATAAGGCAAGAAGACAAAAGGAAAAAGAAAAAAAAACAGGATGAAAAAAAAAGATGAAAAAAAAAAAAAGCGTCGACGAGGATTCGAACCAGAGACTATTAGATTAGTTACTTGCTCACTCAACGACTTCACAACGCAAGAACTCACGCTGAATGCATGTAATTGTTAGCTATTTAAAAGTTGATTTTCAACGCAAGCTGGCTCACGTGACAAGTAAGTTTTTTAAGGGGCGGTTCCCGCTGTAAGCCTACGATCGCACGGCTCTGGAAAGACTCGCTTTTTTCTGGAAAATGAAGTCCAAAATCAAAATTCTGGCACATTAACTGAACTTACTTCGTGAAATACTGCTGTTTGATGCCGCTTTCAAAGCCTGGCTGGTTCCTACCTTCCAGAAGTGCCTGTTGACAGACAGAGTGACAGAATGAATGAATGAATGACACTAGGACTACTGTAACCCTCTTGCGCATGCGCGCTGAGGGTTAATAATGGATGATCCAATACTCTTAGTATGATTAGTTCTACCACTGTAGACAGTATAACCATAAGAGAATAAATTTGCACTTGATAAGCTCTCTCTGACATTCCATTGTAGAAAGCCATTTTGATCATCAATACATTCATAAAGCACTTCATTTTGGAGGCAAATTGCATTAAAATTCAAAACTCGATGAAGAAGATAAACATAAAACTGTAATTAGAAATATAGCTTCAAAAGCACTGGATTAATTCTAAAGTTAAATAGATCGCTGGAATCGGTCGTTTTTAAAGCTTAAACTCGCTCAGGATTATAAAGGAAATGGGATTTTCTGAAATCAGAAAATAATTACTCACTTTAGCTAGTTTCGTTAAGTTCGTAACTTTTTTGTCCATAATCGCTAGCTACTTTTACCGTTATTCAGATTTAATTTTGTCAATGGGTTTTTTAGCATTCTGATTATAACTTGCTTAATTTGAATAGTGCTTATTATTTTTGCATGCTAAGTAGTGCATGTCAAAGAAACACCTCTATACCATTGTTTTACAGACATTATAGTTGGAAAAAACCACAGGACTGAATTGTAACAGCATAATGACAATATTTTTATAGTATATCAGCCTACATTATTATTAACATAAAAAAAGTTATTTGTTATAAAGGGTTGAAAGATATAATTTACTAATTAAATGTGAATTCTAAGAAGACTACTAGCTATCTATTCTTTGAAAAAGCAAAGTTTGTCCATACTGATGAGCATATCTTTCTTAATGAATTCAGGAATTCTTCATAAAGCCGCTGAAATCCAATGCACAGTTGATGACCACAATAATAATAGTGGTTTTTGTCGTTATTGTTGTTTTTTGCTTCAATGATCAACGGAGGTGACTAATAGCTTATATAAGTGCTTATCTATAGCATTGTTGATATTATAACATGACAATTTTTCTTCTTTTATAGTTTAAAATTGTTATCACAATATTAAAGAGCAAGATATTTTGTCCCTCAATTTTTTATTTTATTATTGTAATTCCAAATCTCTACAATTTCTTCAAAGGTAAAAAGAACATAATACACTGTCTGTTCTAAAACCTATTTCTGATAGCAACGGTGAGAGCAATACCTGAAATAGAATAAAAAACATAACTTTTACATTGCATTAGAATGCTTACACAATTACCTCCCAAAACTCTAAGATAAGTACTGTGGGGTATTTTATTTGATTTTCTTATATTTATAGCCAATTGTAATTATAAATAATGACTCACACGGTATCAGATAAAAAAAAACGCATATTTATAAAGCAACGTGACTAATGTTATGGTCAAATATGTCAATTACAATGTGCATCTAACCAAGACAAAATGAGTTGTAGTGACATTTTTAAAAATTATAGTTATAGATATGAAATGGTGACAGTGTAAGAGGGATATTAAAAGTAATTGAAATATAATACGTATTGAAAATAACGTTCAATAGCTATTATAATTATTGTTAGTTATCTATTGTTTGTGAGTGAAACGTCTTGTGTGTTCATAAACAATGTCTGGAGAAATTCGAACTTTCAGTTCTGGATCAATACACTCATGCATGCATGACTTTCTTTAACTGTTTAACCCATTATGAAGAACTTAATGTGCAACATCAGTTCTACACCTAGCTATTATTTCCCAGATTAAAAGAATAATTTATACCTAATCAGATATCAACATGTCAATAATTCCAGCAATGGAATATGGAGATGTAAATAATGTCTTCCTGACATAAGTTAACCAAGAAATGGATACCCACTAGAGTTTAAATCCCAAACCCTCAACTTCCAGCAACCAGCAAACTGTTAGCATGAAGTACAACAACTACTGGCAGCAAGAAAGTATTTGCATTAGTGATCTCTTAGACTATGTTATTACAAAAAAATTACTGCTTTAGTGTAAACAGTATATAAATATATTATTTAGAGATAGTGATTGCTTTGCCGATTATTCATGTACTATTACATTACAATAACACTAAAAATATTTTCTACAACTTATTTTTTCCTGTGTGCCAATATTAAAGAAAACTCTTTAATTAGCTACAAACAATAATATTTAATTTATGTCTTTCTAAACATAGCAACATTATTACTATGATATAATTCCACTTTTTATAGTTCTATCTAATGTTGTGTCAATATACCAAATAAAAACAATTTGTTTTGATCAATAAAGATGTAAACTACAATTGCTTGTGCACTTCTTGATAAGCAACGTTGGGAGAAACTTGTATTTTCAGTTCTGTGGTAACATCTTCATAAACAGGAAACTCTGGGCTCTGCAATTGATTTCTTTTATAACAACACATTTGCTTCTTTTTTATCAATAAATTTGCAAGTTGATTCCCAACAATACCAATAAAAACACCAAATATAACAGACACAGTTCCAATGACTACCACAACTGGGTAAGTAATGCCAGTCGTTTGATTGCTGGATGTAACATTCTGATCTTGCAACATCATGATGACTAATTGTACTTGTTTCTGTGAATGAAAGTAGTATATAAGATTAGATTTAAATATTTTAAATCAATAAGACACAAGAATAGAAAATTATAATAAATCCAATGAAAGTACACATTTTTATATGACATCATCAGTATAACCAGTTCAACACTACCAAAATATATTTGTCACTACACAGAAAACGATGACCATTACATAAATTCAATCTACACTTCATAATTACTACATGCATTTATTATACAGTTAAATAAGGACAGTGCAATAATTAATACAGTAGAATATCAGTGGCCTTGTTTTTTGTTGCTGCAGTTGTTGCTGTTCTGCATGTTTATTTTTTTTCGGGGGTAGGGGGAATGAGCTTAGAATTACATGTATCAGAATAATAGATGAAACAGCATTACTTATATTTAAACATTATTTAAAAAAAATCTATTCTAATTGCTACATGTAGTATAAGATCTTTGCTAAGGCTCATAATTTTTTTAGGCTTAAAAGGTTCTAGCAAATCTTAATTACGCAGCTGTTCAGTAGTTACGTTACTTTACAGTAACAGTAAAAGCTGCACAGGTAGAAGGAAATGTCATATCTTGGAGGACTACAGTGAGGATAGTTATACTGTATTGTATAAATGAAAAGTATTTTATTTAAACAGACAATTTTATGCTATATAACTCCAATTAGAGTATAGTGACTGTAGCATTTTGTTATAAGTTTTAACATTCACAACAAATACGATATGTTAATAATTGTCATTGTTTTTGGTTACTGACCTGAGTTATTATTAATAACAATGGTATTATTATCAATTACAATTGTATTATTAAATGATGAATTAATAATACTCCAATCCCATTGTCCACCGCTATTATAACAATACATGATAACAGATTTGTTGCTCGTAGCATCCATTAATAATGCACCCATTGTACCAGATACATCTATAATATAACTGACTAGAGATATGTCTCCAATATTTCCAAGAAAAGGACATCTTCCTGAGCATTAAAGACATATAATTTTTATCATTACATTTTATAACACGTACCAAAGTGAAACTTTGATTCTTGATTACAGAGTGAAACATTAATAGCATATTCAGTGTTGTTTCTTTAAGTAAAAGGGCCTGAAGGTTGACCTATGGTTTCCACTTCAGCAGTAGATGAAGTTACAGGATGTATATTTACCACTATAAACTGAAGATATTGATCACCTGTAGTACTGAAATTCCAATGAATAGTAAAATTGAAGGACATATCTATTTGCTCATCTTGTGTAATGACCAATGAAGATTGTAAAAAACCACCTACAAATTTACATACCAAATAAATTGGTTACAAATTTTTAATATAACAATCTTAAAAAAAAAATTGTCCTCTTTGCCAAATTTGATAATATAAAACTGTATCAAAACTCTAGCTTAATTAACTGATAAAATGAATTTGTGTATCATTTATGATTAGTTAATATTGCTTTCACCATGAAGGCTTTGTTAACTTTTCTCTGGTTTGTTTAATGTATCAAAATGTATTTCCTTTAAATAAACCATTAGACACAGACTATTAGTCATTCAAGGACTTTAATCCATAAAGTAAAGAATAAAAATGTAATAAAAATGTGTGTTAAAGATAGCAATTAATACTATATGAAGGAGAAAAAAACAAAACAAGTAGCTATTATGTCAAGTTGATTGTTGTTGTACACTGTGTTTATTTTTTCTTTCCATACTTGTACATTTGTCTTTTAAGAATAATTATTATTGATATAAAAATATTATGATAAAAAAATGAAGATTACTGCTTTGAATATAGTGACGGGTTTGATAAACAATAAATGCATTGGCAGCAATAAATTAATTCATAATAGAAGTGCTTTAAAAATTGTGACCGGTTTTGGGAAAATCGGCCTAAACGCGGCAAACAATTTTTTTCAGTATCCCCGGGTAAAGCCTTATGGGTCGATTTTTTTCGAAAAAATTTTTATGGCAGAAATGGATAGACACCAGTTAGCTCTAGCTTACGACGCAGTTGTAAGCTCTGGCGTGCTCTAGAACTCACACTAGGAGGCTAGAAACACTAGCCGGTTGGACTCGTGTACGGAGAGTTGCTAAGAAATTATTGGCGGGCTTTTCATTAACAGCCGGGAAAAAACTGTAGCTAACTAATTCACTTACTATTCTACATAATTCACGTACTCACGCAATTCTCCCCATCATAGTTTCTAAAGGAGCCCTGCATTAAGCCGTTTAGACTTCTTTCAAACCGCCTGTAACCGGTTTATTCCATAGTGTCCCGGAGACACGCAGCAATAGTATACGGACACAAGGCACGCCCCCTGACCTTAGCAACGCCTTTACCCGGCGTTTTTTCGAAATCAGCAATAATAAGTTTAGCAAAAATACTGAAGTGTTGTAGTGCGTAGGGCGAAGACGGCTTGTGCTACAGCTTACAAATTAGGAGGACGGCATCCCAAGGCCCCGTGCAGCCTATTGGTAGAATAAATTAGAAAACTTTAGATGCCGCGTTTAGGCCGATTTTCCCAAAACCGGTCACAATTAAACAAATTATTGATATAAAAGGAGCAATGGATAGATAAGTAAACGAATTAGTTAGTGCATTAATTGATAGATAAATAAACTAAATAGTAGTAGTAGATAGTATACGTGCACTAATGGCTTGTTATACACAAACTTCTGTAACATTCTGTACATGTACTCATGCCATGACATAATATCATTAGTCAAAAATATGAGTTCAATGTTAATGAACTTTTCAACATATTTTGTTCCCATTATAAATCATTGTTTGATCATCAGATTAAGATGGCTGCACACAATACTACTGGAAGAACCATACATAACTTGAATAACCCTGCACTTCTACAAATTTTTAGTATACAGTAATCTTATATATATATCCACTGAGAGTTATCATTCAAATTTGATATTAATTATTAAGGTAATAATAAGTATGTACATTGTACCTGAAACACCTGTGTAGAGCATATAACTGTCAAGTAAACTCTCAACTTCTCCATTACATTCTATTATACAATCTGTTAAACTTGTAGCATTTGTAAAAGTCAGGACTGAAGAAAGAAATGTGGAATTCTTAAAAATAAGTTGTACTGAAATAGTAGATGATCCTATTCTCTTAGTATAATTAGTTGTACCACCCAATCTACTATAACTATAAGTGAATAAACTTGTTGTTGATGAGCTCTGTGTGACATCCCATTGTAGAATACCCTCTTGATCATCAATACATTCATAAAGCACCTCATTCTGGAGGCAAATGGTATTGAAATTAATAACTTGAAGAAGTTTAGCTATACCACAAATAACATGATGTATAAAGCAATTATAAATTACTAGGTAAACAGCTCTCACAATGGCTTACCTGAAGAAGATAAAGGTAAAATTGTAATTAACAATATCGCTTTAATACTACCAAAACTCATTATAAGCTACTTTTGTTATTTGTACAACCAACTATGCGTTTACAATGATATCCGTGCCGCTAAATACCGTTTCCATGAACTAAATTAGTCAGCCAATGGAATAGAACGGAAGACACTCTCTCCTCGTAGTCCAGCGTAGCTAGACCCTTTACCGAACCTCTACGCTGGGAATGATACCGAACCACTACGCTAGGAATGAGTCTGGGGTCATGGCCATACCAAATTTGTGGTGGTGGTTAGGGGTTAATTTCCGTTAGCAAAATTACTGGGAGTAGCCCTCCTCAACAACAAACAGCAATTCCAATGCGTGTCAGCCACCACTTCAACGTTAGGTTCAGCAATCGTGGCTATTTTGCTGTAGAAATTCAGGTATAAAGGAGGTGGGGCACTTACCACATCCACACTCCCCAGAACAAATTTGTTATGGCCATGTCTCCAGACACTCCATGCCTTTGCACCTTACCTGAGTCTGCTCCGACTTCTCTCCTACCTCTCTAAAATTTGATATAAACGTGTTAATATCAAATAGAAGAATTATAACCAACTATTTGATACTACCTGGACTTCTTTCCCATAATAGCTACTCATTTTTACACTTGCTACATTTTAGTCAGTTATTTTTTTCAGCTATCTACATGACCATAATATTTTGCCCTACTGGCTTGGAAAAATTAGTGCGCCACAAAAACATCTTATTGCTGGACATCAATTACATGTAGTAGTTGTTGCAAGACTATACTATTTAGGGGATATTTAACGTTTGACTGTGGCAACAACGTAATTTATTACAATTACACAGTTGTATGTACTATGTTATAATCAACTTCAAAATAAGGATTATTTTTATAAAAAAGGTTTATGATCAGGGATTAGCTATACTTTTTTTATACTAATAATTGTGTTATTATTTCAAAAGAATAGTATATTACTCCATATATTTTCTTATTATTCTCTTATTTTTCCAGCTGGTAACCCTTGCTATTAGGGATAAATAACACTTGTAAATTATCCTTGCTATTACTCTTATAAATTGTTGTCACAATTGGAGATCAATATATTTTGTCCCTTAATTTTTTTTTATTATTATTGTTATTCCAAATATCTACAATTACTTCAAAGGTGTTACTTTTAACACATGAAAAAGAACATAACACACTGGCTGTTCTTACACTTATTTCTGAAGGCTAGGCCCTGCCAGATTATTCTAGCAATTTTTCTGGAATAATAGACTTGTAATAGCATAGTGGAATAATTCTAGAATAGTAAGGGTATTTAGGAGAATAATAAGGGAAAATGGGAATAATTAGTTTATATAATCCTTAATATAAAAGAAAATCAATAGTGCTTTTTTCTCTCTCTCTTTCTTGTACAACAAAGGACATAAACCTTGTTAGAAATGTTATTATGAGAAAGATTTTCATAACTTGATTAAAGCTGCTGGGTTAGTGCTGGCCACTCTATTATTGTATTTCCAAAATAAAAAAAGAAAGTTTGAAATACTGGGAGAACTGTCAATCAGGCTCAGAGTCAGCAAGTCATATCAAGAATTATGCTAAATGGATTCTCTTCTTGAGCAACTCAACAATCATACTGCATTAGAATTGACAAAAAATGTATAATTATTACCAGCCATGTGAAGGGAAGAGACAGTGCATCCACTGCTAAGCATATTAAAATTCTTTATTGCCATAATTCACATTTCCCCCAAATGTTTGGTATAAATTTCTCACAATTGAACTTTTTTCAGCTGCAGGGAGCATGTTTTTACGGATAAAAAAAAGTTAAAATTACATGTATCAATAATTCAGTCATTCTTGGCTGAAATAATTACAATAATTAATAGCAAACTTTTTCGTTCTAACATCAGGTTAAGCTGTAATTAACATAATATTTCTAATAAGTTAGTCTTTAGCTATAGCTATACAATTTAGGGGAAGTTTGCATGCATAATTTTATTGTCACTGCCTGAAAAGAGTTCACTGACAACCCTAACAAAATCTGTAAACTGTGCTGGTAATTATTGTTCACAAAAATGGACAAGAATGTTAATGTTATTAAGCTAGTTTCAAAACATTATCACTAATGTACTGGTTGTCTTTGGGCTCTTTTCAGGTAGTGTTAGCTAGGTGATAGAGTGTTAATATGCCTCACATTTCAGTGTCAATAATCTAGATCATAACTAACTATATACACTTTTCAGTAAACTCGGTCACTCATTTTATCTATTATACCATAGAGTTGATTTACTCATTGAAGGTTTGAGTTTCTTGGTTCACATTATGTTCTAATTGGATACAGTCAAAAAAATTCTGACAATTTCTATGTGGTTATTCAATAGTGGGAATATTCTTTTATCATTTAGTTATTTGTAAATAAGTTATTGTTTGCCTTATCTGTTGCTACAAAAAGCAAGTATTTGTATGAAACATCATCTGAAATAGTAATAACAGAAAAATTACATCAACGTATAAATGCCATAATACTAGTGAGCAATGTCACTAAGGTTTGTTAACTAATGATTATTATGTTGTACTGTAAATTCTTCAAATGAACAAATGATACAAAACTACACTCCACAAAAATGTCCATTGACAACCATAACAAAATCGTAAATCAGTGTATAATCAGTTCATAACTAGCTTGATAACCTCTACAGTCTCATCAACTTTTTGTTAACTCTAATTATCAACACAGTTTACAGATTTTGTCATGGTTGTCAATGGACTCTTTTCAGGCAGTGTAAAAATATATAACTTGCCATACAGGCAGGTAAAAGTAACCGATAACTACATAATACACTGAAACCCACGACTCATTCACAAAAAAGAACATAATCCTATTGACAATTAACTAGTGTAAGGTATGTGCATGATAATGTCATTCATAAGTCATTTCATTCTTTTCTATTAGGAGGATGGTGGTCCCACAGCTCCGCCCCTAAGGGTACCTCTAATAACTGTATGGAATGACCTCCCGCTTGTCATCACAGTCTCCCCAATTTTAGACTACAACTTTGAGATATTTAAATTTGTTTTGTACTCAATATTGCAATAGATAGAACTATAAGTCAGCAATTAATGATTTAATTGTTTTGTAATTAAAGTAAAATTGTGTCATGATTATATTGTATTAATCAACAAACTAACTACATAGGCAGCTGCATGCAATCACATTACAAGTTCAGGCAGTGGTATTACCTTGTCCAGTTAGAGTGTACATTACCTTCACTCTTGTCATTCTTAATTTATTATTGTACTAAAATTTATTGAAACAAGCTTTACCTGTACCGCCAGCTAGCTACAAAATAGAACTCAGGTAGCAGCGTCATCAGGGTGGGATGGTTGGGTGGGGGAGGCGAGATCTAGCAATATCAGTTTTGTTTCCAAGCCCACTATAACTTTGGACGAATGCTGGGAGAAATGATCAGAACCATATAGATCCATACACAGACTGTTTATTCACTATCCCTCCCAAAGTAATGTCATGTTATACTCCACCCCAATTTTAGCACAACAGGATGCAGTTTCAGACAATGCTCATTAGCACATCAATAAATTATCAAAAAAATTTGCAGCAATCAGTGACTACATGAACAACCAAGCACATAAAATAGAAAAAATATTTTTCATGGTACATTTCCTCTAAGATAATAAATACAAGGTATTAAAATGTTTTTTTTATTCTGGACAGTAGCATTACATGATTCTTCTACATCGTGACTTATTGCACCGATATCTGTAACTTAAACAATGTAAAAAAAATAATTATTGTACCACAACAAGATATAACTTAATAAATATAGCAAAAATACAACTGCAAATACAATAATACTAAATGCAACAGTATCAATCAGAATAGCTATTTTGTCAATAAAACAAACAATGACATTCTTTGCTTTTACATCAATTAAGCTACTGGCTTTTTGTTCATAGTTAAAAATGAACATGATGTATAAGGGTAACATTGTATTTTACTTTTTTACTTGATAGTTAATATTAGCTAATGCAATTTATTATTCTACTAATCATTTTAATCACAGCATAGCAAATGCAGCATTTGTAATATTAAAAAAATGTAATAATAGCTAATTTTTTCGTTCTAACACAGCCAATATTGTTAACCAATTTTAATTAACCATATTGGCTGTTAGAACCAGACAATTTGTTACTATTTTAATTATTTCAGCCAGAAAATGACTGAATCATTAAAAAAATGTAGTAAAACTATTATTAATTGTAAAAGTACTCAACTAAAGCAGTAACAACAATGGTTCAGGAGTTAATTGTACCAAAAATTCATAAAATTGTATTAAATGAAAACTGATACTGGCATGTCTATATTTATTTTAGTCACTGACCTGTGGTATCATCAATCACAATTGTAGTAGTGTCAAAAAAGAAATGTAAAGCACTCCAATCCCATTCTCCATTGTTATTGCAGTACATGATAACATATCTGTGTCTGGAAACATCCATTAATAGTGCACCAGTGGCACCAGAAACGTTTACAATATAACTGTGTAGAAACACCTCTTGAATATTTCCTAGGAGAGGACATCTTCCTGAAAATCAGATTCATCAAAACTAGCCATTTTATAAATAATTATTTGTAACACATACCAAAGTGAAAATGTGATGCTTGATTACAAAGTGAAATGTTAATAGCATATTCAGTTTTGTTTTTTAAAGTAAAAAGGTCAAAAGGTTCACTGAGAGTTTGCACTTCAGGTGTAGGCGAGTTTACCGAATTAATATTAACCACAAAGTACTGATAAACATCAACTCTGCTGCTGGAATTCCAATGAATAGTAAAATTCAGAGCAACTTCTCTTTTCTCGTATTGGGTAATAATCAAAGAAATTGGTAAGGAATTATCTAGGTATATACAAAAATAGAAAGTACTTAAATTTATATAATATATACTTTTTAACAATTTCATTATTAAATTTTTTTCTGCCATAATATTATATAGTGTCAATAATTAACTCAATAGATTGATGAAAATTATTAAAATACTTATATACATTATAACTAATTATCTCAAAAGACAATTTATCTTGTTTATTAAAAAAAAAATTGAATAGCTTCTTGGTATGACAAATTTAGAACACATCCATTTGTATTTCTTGTAGTAATTCCAGTTTTGATTTTTCTTTTTTTTAGTTGATTTTTTTGTGTTTTGCCTTTTCAACAAATATATTGTACAATAAGTTAATCAAGCATTAAATAAAATCAAGTAAATATTCAAGATGTAGTTAATATTCTTATTTGTTTCTGATTTTGTCTTGCCAATTTTTTTCAATTTTTTGCAGTTGATCTCTAAAAATCATTTCGACATGAAGTGTAATAAATACAGAACTTCACAGTAAGCTCATTCGGCTGCAGAGTATCCATAAACAAAGGTACCCAATGCAGACAAGTATATTGGGAATGCAATTTGATTGTAAACATTCTCAGATTTTGTATTAACAATGTCATGCTCTGAAGTTCACAAACAATTTACTGACAACATTAGCTGTTAAAAATAATATTAGCAAATGTGTTTATGAAAGATGATTAAAGAAAGAATATTTTTTATGCTGAGTGATTATTTTTTCTCCTCATAAAGTTTTGTTCCTATTGATTTCTATGTAATGAAGTGGTAGGTGTATTCCATTTTAGTTTCACTATTATTATATAATTTAGTCTCAAGGGCCAAACTATATGACTACTAATAAAAATCGCTTCCTGCACTCTTTCATAGAAGCTGTAGGGATCTGAAGTCTTCAAAAGGGGAGATTTTTGTAAGTATAAGGAAATGTCGAAACTAATCCATCAAAGTATTAAGACACATTGGCTTCATCACAGAAAATGCCCATTTGAGAAGTTTCAATTGAAATTTTGTAATAATGTGATATGATTTTTAATGATATGATGTTATTTTTCACAAAAGGGTCGTGTCAAAATTATACAATTGAGGAACATCAATGCACAGAGAAATTATATGACAATGTAGTGTAACTGAGCTACTTTATAAAAATGGGGGTGGGGAAATTTTTTATGTTGTACCTTCCATTTTTCTTCAGGAAGCTATGCGACAGCACTTTTAAGTTCATCAAACAATTTTGGTGGCAGCACAATTCAATCGGGAAAAACAGTACATAATACAGGCTAGCCCTATCACAAATATCTATTATTATACTGCTGGTGTGATAGCTCTAGCTTATAATTATATTAAGTTTTTTTCACTGAAAGTAGTAATTAACAATCAATATAAATATTATTACAAAGTATAAAGAGGCAGATATATCCTACCTAAAAAATCTGTGTTCATTATACTTTCATGTAAACTCTCCGTTTCTTGATAGCATTCTATTGATATATCACCTCTTAAACTTGTAACATTTGTAATAGTCAGGACTGAAGAAATACATGTGGAGTTCCTAAAAACTAGATGTGCTGAAATAGTGGATAGTCCTATTCCCTTAGTATAATTAGCTGCACCACTGAGAAGAGTATAAGTATAAGTGAATAAAGTTGTTGTTGACGAGCTCTGTCTGACAGTCCACAAGAGAAAACCATCAGCAATACACTCATAAAGCACTTTATTCTGGAGGCAAATGGTATTGAAATTCAAAACTTGAACAAGAACTAGAAGCACACAAATATAGTAGTAATAACAGAGCAACTGCAGTGAGAATAGAAGGCTGTTCACAATTTCATACCTGAAGAAGATAAAGGTAAAACCGTAATTAGAAATATAGCTTCAACAGCAATAAATTTCATTATGCTTTCGATTGTAACTAACTAACTATTACAAGCAAAAACTGCACCTAGTGTACAGTCTGCGAGAGAAATTATCCAAAAAATTAAATAAAACGACGGAAATCCGTTCTTATTTTTAGCTTTAAGCCCTCTCAGGTTTAGCTACAACATGCTGATTTTCTAATGCAAGGAAATTATAACACACTTTGGTATACTTCTTCACACTGTTTTTTTATAATGCTAGTTATATTTATAGTAATTCAGAAATTAATTTTTGTCAATATTTTACCAGTCAGCTGATTAGTTATTTCATGCTAAATTTGAATAGCGTTTATATTTTATGAGAAAAAATGGTGCATTTCAAAGAACCGCCTCTACAGCACTGTTTTACAGTAACTTTATGTGTTGGAAACAACAACAGGTTTCATTACACTATTAGCGTACAAGCTATATCAATTATTGAATATTAATACAATTACACAATTAGGAACTACATTATAATCAACATGAAAATTACTATTGCTCAAGCTATCCATTCCAAAGTTTATCCTTAACTCTGATGAACATATCTTCCTCAATGAATGAACAAATTCTTCACAAAGCCAGGGGTCCAATGAAACTTGAGTGCCACAAGTGCTGAGAGTGTAATCCAGATATAAAACAGATATAATAAGTATTTGAAAATTCAGAATTAGCATATTATTTTATAGGAATACTCAGCAGTTGGGATATATTAGTTTTCCAACGAAATCCTAATTTCTTGTTTAGGGCAAAAATTCAGCAATAGATTCCAGACAATTTTCACAAAAAAAAAAATACAAAATACCCTGGCTGTTCTAAAAACTTACATAGTTGCCCCCTGAAACTGTAATATTAATACTGTGAAGTTTGTTGCTTTTGTTTGTTCCATTTACAGCCCCTTGTAACTAATAACAGGCGTGGCTACCATACTAATTTTAAAGGTCTAATAGTACTCCACGTAAATTGCCCATTCAACAATGCATGGTAAAAATCGCTGTTAAGTTTAAATCCCACGGGGAAGTAAAACAGCGTGGAGAAATAGCACCCAAACTAGGTGAAATAATTTGATTTAGCAAAATAGTACTGGTAAGTGCCAGTGCGTGCACCCTTAAACTTGGAAATGTACAGTTAGAGTGGTTTCTAGGATACAATGTCATTCTTTAGTGTGGAAGTTCCACTGCAACGGTTTGATTCATTATTATTTTTTTTATGGATTAAGAAGAGCTTAGGTCGAAAATGAAATTCCAGAGGAACTAAAAGTGAACGGTACAGTGTAGCTACAGTACAAAGGATTAAAAAAAAAATTGGCCTTACTCTTAGCTAGTGATAGCAGCAGGGGTGATGGTAATATTACTCATACAAACACATCCGTTTAAAATTGTACAATGTGCATCACACAAAGTTAAAGCGAGTCTTAAATTTTTAATTACAGTGTGAAGCAGTGTAGACAGTGTGAGAGGGATATAAAGAGTAATTGAAACATAACATGTACTGAAATTTTTGTTTAAAAATTATCAATCACTAGTGATCTAATATTATTTGTGATTGAAACATCTTGTGTACATTTTCCTAAACAATGTTTGGAGAAACTTGAGCTCTCAGTTCTGGATCAACATCCATAACAGGATTATTCATAACAGGATTATTCATAACAGGATTATTCATAACAGGATTATTCAGCATAAGTTTTATAACATCTTCTTTTTAGGGAAGAAATCCACAATAGAATTAAACAATTCCACTACATATGAATGGTGCAGATCCAGTGATTGATAAGGACGATATTGATATCTACAGTATTTGATTCTTCAGATGTACTATTATCGAATTAAAATTGAAAAAAGTTTCATAACTGCCTACAAGTTTTTGAAATAAATAATGTAAAACGTTGTAGCAAACTTTTCTATGTTGTCTTGTTCAGGGGGTGTAAGTCCCTAAGCAGAGTTGGTTGTTGATTCGATGGACCAGCCTTATACAGAGTGGCAGGCACACATGCAAAGAAACCAGGGCTCTAGCTAGAGTAGCTGTAGTTGTCAATAAGTTGGCAGAGATAGGTTCATCATAGAGAATATAAGATCATAGCAACACAACTGAACCGTGACTGAACAAAAACTGCATGAGTGTGCAGCATATAGAAGTGAGAGCATGTGTTCACTCAATTCAATGAGCATGCCCAGAAGATATGTGTATGTGGGTGACAACCAACACATAAGAGTTTGTTCCATGCAGCCTGCACAGCAGGGTGTGGTCTTGTTAGCGGTTGGAGTCCCGAAGAGTCTAAAAACTATGTGTTATTTACTCTCAATTTTTGGTGGCTCCATCAACAACTTTTACCACATAACTGAATTGAAAGATATTAGTCCCATACTTTGGCTGTGATCTTGTATGATCTTACTAGTAATCTTATCAAAAGATAATTAAGGTCAACTGGTTAAGATTCCATCCTATTTTTATTTATTGAATGATAAAGTAAGATATTAAGAATTTATTTATGATCCAATAGTAGTAAATATTTGCCCTATAATATGACCTAATCTTATGTAAGATTTATGTTAATCTTTTCTGCTGGAATCAGATGAGCAAAAAGCTTGGTTGTATACATACAATTAAATTATGATGTCACAGTATTAGTTAGAATGTAAATTTCAGCTAAACCTTCATTTTGGTGTGTATAAGTATAATTTGGAGCACTATAATTTTTATATTTTTAAACAGTGTAGCAGTGATCAAGAATATCTTTGAATCAAAATGCATATTCATGAAAGAAAAGTACTTGGCATCTTCACATGGTCCTGTTCATATTGGAAGTACAACAACACCATCTCAATTTACGATTGCTAAGTAATGGCCATCTGTTCAAATGCTCGGCTTATGTAATCACTTTGTGACTTCATTTAGCATAGGATTTCACTATCAGGTGATTCTTAAGTTTAAAGTCCAAGGGAAGTAGAGAGACGCAGTATTGTAAAAACAAAAAAACAAATGATAAATGTGACAGGCTTTGGGAAAAGGTACAGATTAGCTCTTTTTTATGTCAGTAAGTAAACATTAGTACAGTAAATTACTTACCTCCTGATACCCTACATTGTTCAAAACTATTCGTTCTCAGAAAATACAATGCTTTGAAATGGAGTTATTTTAATCCTTAATTCGAGAAATTTTGTCTCTAAACATTCATTTTCTGTTTACTCAATTTCTGGGGAAGCTATTGGAACCACTTGTCAACTGTATCAGCATTTATACTTTGCCAAGATGTGAAATGATGGATACATGATGGATGTCAAGCGACTTTATCCCTTTTGGTGAATTTTCCAGTGCACACCTTAACATTACAATTAGAACTTGATATTTTGTTTTCACCCTATTGGTTACTTTTCTACTTGTGCAATAAAACAAATGAGATCACAGCTACCTTGCAGTTTAGGGAGGGGAATATTATGCTATGAATTTCATTAATTTTAGTCCGCTGATAAGTGCAGTGTTATTATATTCAATGCATGCTCATTACTATTGCAGTTTGGAATACATCCACTCTCTGGCAAACTTCTGTCAACATTTCTAGTTGTAATGTGACACCTTGTACAACATGCCTGAAGAATGTGGAATGTCAATATTTTAATGGTACAACCATTTATGTATACAATAGTTAATGACAAATCCCCCTCCACCATTGTATTCTCCAGAGCTACAATCTGTAACATTAATCAATGCGTAGTGGTACATTCTTTACCAGATTATGAATACTGGGGGGGGGGGCAATAATAGTATTGTAGAGTATAAAAATGCTGTGTAATGTAACGCTCCCACCGCTCGCATTTCATTGGTGGAGAAGGCGTGCGGGCAGGGACGGAGTAGAATTCCCGAGAGGTGAGTGACTCCGTCTAGCAGGAGACATTGACAACTAGCATAGGACAATCGTGGAATTACTCCACGCGAACACATCTGCAAGTGGAACAGACAAAACATTAGCACTGTAACTAGAATCTTATTCAGTAGTTGAGCTCCGTTCAACTCCTTCCTAGGAATAGTAGATCCACTTATAGGAGAGACCTTTGTCTTGGCGAGAAGCAGAGAAGTGGAGACAGTTGTATCAGTGTAAACTGCTCGCAAATAGACTACACCGGCGTAAGCAGAATCCGATGCGTCGCTGAAGCCATGAAGTTGTACACTACTAACTTCTGGAAGCGGGGAATAGAGTGAGAGGTGATGAGAGGAAGATCTTATCTCCAGCTATTCCATGCCTTTGCAATCTGATCCGGAACTGGATTATCCCAGGCTAACTTCAGCTTCCAGAGATCTTGTAGCATTATTTTGACGACAATAGTGCAAGTTGCAAACCATCCGAGGAGATCGAAAGTTTTTGCGACGTCCGATGCTATTTTCCTTTTGGTTGGCTTGTCGTCAAGGCTTAGTGTCGGTGTAGATACATGGAGAGTGTCCTTTTTCGTGTCCCAGTGTAGGCCAAGAGCTTTGTGACACTCTGCTGGAGGGGCAATGATTTGTTGTCTTTCATCTTCACGCATATCTGGGGAAACATTGACTACTACGGTAGAGTTGCTCGATCTCCATTTCTTAAAACACATGTAGGCACAACGCAGCAATGAAATGAGTTCCTCCTGAATTTTCTTGGCTTCATCTGGAATAGCAGCTCCGATCAAGCAATCGTCTACATAAAAGTTTGAGATGATATTAGCTGCCCTTGGATACTGCTCCCTATGATCTTTAGCAACCTGACGAAGCACTTGGGTAGCCAGGAACAGAGAAGACGAAACTCCGAACATAGCTCTGGTCATACGCATGTCTATGACACCTTCCCCCCCAAGAGCTGCTTGCAGAAAGCGGTGCAAGTCTCGATCGTCTGGGTGGAGTTCTACTTCCCGAAACATTTTCGAAATGTCGGCGCTCATTCCAATGACATGAGTACGGAAGGCTAGAATCACATCAGTGAGCAGTGGATAAAGGTTAGGGCCAGAGAGTAGAATGTCGTTCAGGCAAACCCCAGAGGTCGTTTTTGCTGAGGCGTCAAATACCACACGAAGCTTGGTGGTAGTTCTGGAAAGTTTGACGACACCGTGCGTGGGTAGATAGTAAACAGAAGAATCTGGCTTGTTGACCCGCCAACTGGAACAGGTTCAGCATGCCCTAGATCTTCATACTCCTGCAAGGCTTTGGTATAGCTCTCGTACTTGCCCTTGTGCTGGAGTGAGTGCTTGTTCTGGTAGAACCGTCTGCAGGCCTGACCACACGAGAGGAACCTAAACAGAGAGAAACAGACTTCATAGGTAAATGCACTATATACCTACCCTCTTTGTTTCTGCTATGAGTTTTCTGGAAGTGCTCCAAAGCCTGTAATTCCTCATCCGTGTACCGGTTGAGATCGGAGGGGGCTTCTTCGGATTGCCAGAATGCCATCAGTAGGTCGTCTGTAGAAGGACCAGCTGCTCGGGAGTGTAGACAGTGTTTAGTTGACAGTGAAGATGAGTCGAGAATACACTTTCCCCGAATGTACCAATCAAATATCGTCTCCCAGGCATGGAGTGTACGGTCACCCGAAGATCATCTCCCTGGCAGCATAACTTTGTGGAGAACATCTGATCCAAGCAGCATATCTATTCGTCCAGGATGATCGAAATTTGGATCAGCCAGAGGTAATCTTTGTAAGAAAGGTTGGTTCTTCACACCCTTAAGGTAAAATCCAGGAAGATCACTGGTGATTTTGGTTATGATGACAGCTTTCAGAGGAATGGGAGGGTGCTTTTCTGGAACTAAAGAAACTTCTGTTTTGAAACTGCATTCAGGGACCTCCGTTGGAGATATTCCAGTAAGGTGAGTAGGTTCACGAATCTTCTTTGCCTTAAGCAATTGAGCCAATCGAGAAGTTACAAAGGACATGTGTGAACCGCTATCCAGAAGAGCTCTTGCCTTTTGAATACGTCCTCTAGATTCCACTGTGACCTGACAGATTCCCAAAACTACTTTAGCCTCACTATGTGATGTGTAGCACTTCGGGGTAGCGTGAGCATTCATCGCAGAAGTTGATTGCTGCTCAGTTGCATTCTCGGTTTTGCGAATGGTAGAACGTTGGCGATGCAGCAAAGAGTGATGACGGCTTCCGCAGTCTTTGCAAGACCTGTGGCTAGGACAGTCTCGACAGAAATGGTTATAAGATAGGCAATTTGTACATACCTTTAACCTTGAGGCTATACTAAATCTGTCTTCCACTGATTTGTCCTTAAACATGGAACACAAGTAGAGTGGATGATTTCCTTCATGGCACAGGCTGCAATTGTTATCCTTCTTTACATGGAGAGTAGTAGTTTTACACGGTTTTTGCTTGGTTGTATGAGAAACAGAAGGCTTGGGAGTCGATGAGGAATCGATGGTTCTTCCCTGTAAACGTAGCCGATATTGCTGAAGCATTTCGATAAGTTTATCGGTATTTGGAGTAGTTTTAGCATCCGCAGTTTTCTCAGAGCGAAAGAAATCATCTGGCATGTGGAGCTCAGCTATCACGGTGTAGAGTGTTTCAAGGGAATCCACTCCACACTCCTTCATTGTATCTATGGTACGTTGAATTAAAGTGATTAGCTGGCCAATTCCTTCGTTGGTTAGTTTCCAAGTATGCCTTGAAAATTTTTGATGAGTGGAGCGACTAATAATCCTTGTTTGGTCATAGCGTTCTTTGAGAGCTTGAACTGCAGCACCGTAGTCCGGACCGCGTTGAGTGTGACAGTCAATGATTTCCTTGCCTTCCTTGCATTTTATGGTCATGAGCAAGAAAGAGGGTCGATCGACGTCCGTGAGTGAGGGATCTTTCTCCAATGCGTTGTTGAATTTCTCCCAGTAAGGATGGCAACCACCGTTCTCCCCGTTGAAACTAGGCAATTCAATGTGTGGGAGACAATCAAACTTGGACACCGCACTTGACTTGACTACTTTGGAGACAGAAGTCTTATCGTCTGGGTTGTCCGTGTGAAACCGTTCCCACAGTGTGGTGAGGTCTCTAGAGAGCCCCTGTAAGATGTCCATAAGTTCAGGACGATCCTTTAGAGGGTGTGCTAAAGCTTGTAGATTGGTTACCTTGGTGTTGAGATCGTCCAAAGTAGGCTTCACTCGGTAAACAGTGACAGTTGGAAGTACAATGAGGGAATCGATAGACATCCTAGCCAAACTACTCTGCTCATGGACGCGAGTTGCGTTGAGCTGTGGAGTAAGTCCCTTTCGAGTTGCAAGCATCATGCGATGATGTTCGTGGTATTCGTTTTCTTCTTTTTCCTCATGTTCTTCCTTGACATGGAGAAGAATGGCGTTCTGTAGCAGTCCAGCAATTGAAATGTTGGCTTCAATCTTTTCGAGATGATGTTCAATTGAACCTGCATCTAAATCAGGTCAGTATATCAGGTTGACCTGCTATAGCAGGTCAACTATTGCAAGGGGTTAGTATTGATCATATATTAGATAAAGTGAGGGACAATATTGGTCCAGATATAGCTCGAATTCACCTACTTGTAAAGAAAGACTTAAATAGTATAGAAAAAGCCTTCATTATTCATGGATGGAAAAGGCATTCAAGTGACGTTATAAGCGTGCATTTGTGGGTCAAAGAGATGAAAGGAAGAAAAAAATAGCCCAGTAATTTTTTATAAACAGCAGGGTGAGACTTTCGCTGATAATGGTGTTAACCAAGGTTTAAGTAAGGATGACTTTGCCCTAGTTATTCAAACACCAATTCAGGCAGAAGTCTTGCATTTATGTGGCAACAACAAAGTGGTTTGCATTGATTCTACTCATGGTACTAATGGATATGATTTTAAATTAATTAGTATTGTTGTTGTGGATGAGTTTGGGGAAGGTTTTCCTGTTGCATGGTGCTTTTCTAATCGGGAAGATAAGATACTATTGATGAATTTTTTCAGCCACTTAAAGCATCAAATTGGCAATGTTAAACCACAATGGTTTATGTCAGATGATGCTGAACAGTTTTATTCTGCTTGGATAGCTGCATTCAATAAGCCAAGAAAGCTACTATGCACTTGGCATATTGATAGATCTTGGAGAAGAGCTATCTCTAGTATGGTAAAAGATCAAATGAACCAAGTGTCCTTATATCATATTCTTCGAAACTTGATGGAAGAAGTAGATGAAACTTTATAGAAGTATTTCACAGTGCAGTCAACTATATGAAGACGAATGAAGGGTTTGAGCAATTTTTACAATATTTTGAGAATACAATGGTAACAGACATGAACAGTGGGCTCTTTGTTACAGAAAGGATGCAGGTATCAACACAAACATGTATACTGAATCATTTCATCGAGTTTTAAAGTATGTGTATATGAAGAGAAGGGTGAACAAACGCATGGATGCAATTATAAACCTGCTTATTATATGCCGGGGACAAAGCTTTTGATCACCTAATTATAGCTGAAAAAGGGAAATCTACAAAACTTATTACCAGAATACACAAAAGACATGCAACAAGTTTGAATCTGTCAACTAGCAGTGTCCGTAAAATCAGTAGAAATAGCTGGCAAGTAAAATCGGTTTCTAGACAATATGTCTACACATTGAAAAAAGAATGTGCAACATTTGAATTTAACCTTTTCATAAAATGTAAATTTTGTTCAATATGTCTCCATAACTACTCGTGCAGTTTTGATGACTATATTCAACTTGGAACAATATGTAAGTACAGTAGAACCTCTCTTATCCGGGCACCTTGGTTTCAAGGGGTGCCCTTATCTCAGATTTGCCCATATCTCAGAATATACATTCAAAATAGTGCTGCCAGCTGAACTGCCCATCCAAAAGCAGCTGTCAAATTTGCTAGTTGGGATACTTTACCTAACCACAAGGTACATAGCAACTGCCCGGTAGAGGGAGGTGCCCGTAACTTGGCAGTCCGGATAAGGGAGGTTCTACTGTATATTCACTTATTAGCACATAGTATTACGGGAGCCAACCATAGCAGTGAGACAAGTATATCAACAATTAACCCTCCAGCAATTACTCTGTGCAATCCATCACCTGATAAGAATTTAAAAGATAGAATATTGCAAAAATTAGATAGTGTATCTGGTTTTATTTCACAATGTTACGAAATATCTAACTTCTATGCTAAAATTTGTTGACATGCACAAAAGTAAGAACATTAATAACATACCACCAAACAAGACACTTACTAAGCAAGTATTTTATTCCACTAAGAGAAAACGCACTTCAAAAGTGCGCTTAGGAAAACCAACAATAAATGAGAAATCAGAAAAATCATCTTTACTTAGTAAGACAAAGCTGAAAGATGAACTAAGTGAGTTGCAATATTTGCACAATTTAAGTACAATACTATCAGTAAAATTCTTGTTCAGATATCATCCAAGTACTATGCACAAAGGAAGGTGTCGACTGTACCAGTAGAGGCAATCAGATTACTATACATTATATACATGATGAAACAAGTTTGCCAATTGAAGTTTTAAACTTAGCAGATGATCATCTACTCAAAGTACAACACCATTTTTGTGATGAAGCATTTGCATATCTATACAGAAACAAGGTTGAACTAATCATAAGTTAGCTGTGTTACTATCATTATATATGATTTTTTTGCTATTGTAGTATCTGCTTTGAGGGAAATGTGGACGTGTAAATCATGTTGTAAATATGATTCCCATCAAGACATGATTGGATGTGATATTTGTGACAACTGGTTTCACTGGTAAGGATAAATATTTGATGTAACTCTTACCAACTATTTCTTTCACACAGGAAATGTGTGGGCTTGGATGCTGAAATGCCTAACAGCATAGCTGAGATTCAGTGGTATTGTCAAATTTGCACGAAAAAAGAAAAATCAACATAAACATTTTATTGTAACTTGTTACTATAGTTGTAGAGAATGAAGCAATATGTATTCTATTTATCAACTTGATTTCTTATGTCATGAAAAAAATATTGACATTATGGCCAAATCAATTTATCACTAGTAAAAGCTTTAATGTATTTGATAAAACAGAGTTATTGTATTGAGCAACACCTAATACAAATTAAGGGTGCTCAAACATAGCAATGTGCCTGGGCGTTGTTAGTCGCGCACTCAGGGAGTTAGTGGCGCAGTTATCAACCACTAAATCACACCCTCGCATTCAACTAAAAGTTCCCGCTAAATCTAGCTGTAGCTCCCCGCAGAAAAAAAAAGTGCGCGCATGTACTACGCGTGGCTTCCTATTATAAGCCAAGTGTTTAGAGGCTGTGGTTTGTTCAAGTGGCTGGTTATCTAAACTATCGATCTAGTACATAGTAGGGCTGCTAAGGTCCACAAAATAGGAGTTATGTGCATTTTATGGTAAAAGCGTAAAACTTTGCACACAACTCCTTCATACTATAGACTTCATTTTTAGATGTGGAGCCATCTCAGATTTGACCTTGGTTGACCTTAATTAATTAATATACATACCAAATAAGGAATTTTCTCTCCTATTTCATGCATTTATGTTCAAAAACCTTAATGTAGGTAATCAAATTAAAGCTCTTAGCATATGAAGTATTTTGACATTAAAATTAAGTTTGTATCTAATTCTATTCCAAAGTTATGGTCATTTTTGTGGATACCATTTTGACCACATTGTACATGAAGGTGTGAATGTCATGTATTTACACCTGAACAAGCCTAGCTTACTAAGCAATGTAGCTTGTAGTGTGGGCTTCTTATAGAATCTTCTTGGTCACATGGTAGGTTCTCTTCATATATCTTCTGAGTGCTGTCTCCATTACCAGTATGTTACATGTTTTTAGGTGCTACGGGGGGTTTCTATGTTTGCAGAAGTACTGTAAGGTCAGCTAGCTAGCCCTGTTGTGATTTCATAGCTTCATGGCAAAGTGTTATACACTGGTTGATGCTCAAGGGCCAACACCCAAGAAAGCATGCATTACAAATTGGAAGTTGTGTATGTTCTGCCAAGACCATACCAATAGTGATTTACATTGTCCAGCTAGAACAACTAAAACATCTGTTGTTGGCTATAAAACACTGGAGGAACAGCTAGTTCAATTTGAGAAGCTTGGGCATGTCCCCATGAGTATTGATATTAAAAGTCTGGATGATGGGGGTGGGATTGAAGCCACGATGATAAAGCATCAAGCTTGCTGGCATAAATCTTGTCGCCTAAAATTTAACCAGACTAAGCTTGATCGGCTCAGGAAGAAGGTCACACATGAAAAGAGTAGCAGTCAGTCAGAGTGTATGCAAACACGTGCTCATTGTGACCCAGCTGATGTTAAGGCTACATGTTTCTTTTGTGATGAGCCTGCTGGCTCTGCAGGGCTCCACAATGCCAGCACCTATGATATCGACTCAAAAGTTCGTAAATGTGCACTTGAACTCAATGACACTGCTCTATTAGCCAAGCTTTCCCCAGGAGATATGATGGCTATAGAGGCCAAATATCATAGCAAATGTTTAGTTGCACTTTCATCGCTGTCTCTAAACTTTTCTTTGCTTTAACTTATTACTTACATCATTGCCATACACCATTTCTCTCATGTTCTGCTTTATACTGCTAGAAGGGAACAGTGCACCAAGATATTATAGCTAAAATATTAGACTTAAAGAGAAGTGTGGGTTGCTCTTGAGGCATCTGACTGGTCCCATACAGAGAAAACAATTCCAGTTCCTTTTTTTCAGCAATGCAAATACAATGGTGTACTGCATTGTTTTTAAGGTGTATATTATAAAAGCTAAGGAGAGTTGAAGCATTAACAAAGCTAATTGTGCAATGAAACATACTATGTCTGGAGATGTAATGCATCAAGAGTGTCGCTGCAAACAGAGTCACCGCTTTTAAATCGCAAAATGATTAACCAATGCCAGTTACAATACCATGTCTCAATCAAAGGAGTAGGAAAAAATAATAATGGGGTGGGGTGGGGATGGGGTAGCTAGATATTGTAGCTACCAAGTGTAAAAATGCATAAAACTATAAGTAAGCTCCGTTATCTGGGAAGATTTTTTGTTTTAGCTAAATGGTAGAAACAAAAAATTATTTTGAAGGAGTCATCCTTCCAAGCCATTATGTTTATATATCAAGTCCACTGGTTATACAAGCATGTCTCACGATGACTATACAGAACGTGACTAAATATGATAGTCAAGTGAATTATTATCACAGATAATTGAAAAAAAGTGCAACTCAGTCATATTGTCTCTGGCTACTAATTTTAGTATCATAATGTTTCGTATTTAAAAGTAATCTGATGGTACATTCACTTTTGATGTAAGATGTACCAAGACAAAGATATGACCAAGAATACCAAAAACCACAAACAGTTAAGTAAGAATTAAGTGGTTTACACATTTTAGCAATTTTCACCATGTTCCTCCAGTAGGATTACTTAAGACGTTTTTTTCAGTTACAGAGTACTTAATAAAAAGAAACATTCAGTTGTGTTTGACTTTTTTTTCAATATGTTCAAGGTTGACTCAATATTTTTGACAAAATGATTACTCATTAATTGGTATTGATTTTCCCTTTAGCTACTGTATAAATGAGCGAGTAGTCTATCGGGTATACAGTTGCTGTAGTTTTTTGTTATTAGTATATTCTAATTAAGTAAATATGCACTTTACTACAATACTTAGTTAAATGTGACTGGCTTAACTTGCAGCTATTCTACACATGAAACATTATACTTACCATTCTTTTTAAACTTCAATGTCACAACATTTCCACTTTATTCAGTCTTTACTTGTCATAGAGTAAATTTATAGTCAATAGTAGTTTTGAGTGTACTAACTGTAACTCAAATGCTACTAGTAATGAGCATGATTTTATAATAAAAGGAGTATTCTTATGGTGATCACAGTTGCAATGCTATAGTTTTGCTTACCCTGTACCTAATCACATTGTTTGTAAATTCCTAACAGAATAAGTAGTTGTACAAATTACTATTTGTTATAGATTCCTGATCAATGAAAAGAGAACAACACCCAGATGTGTTTGTGCAGTAGGGGAGGCAGAAATTTCTGTTCATGTCTTCTTTTTTGAATTTTATGAATGCAAAATAGTATTTAAAATTGATATAACTATTATTGCTACAATACTATTAGTACATATTGCGAATAGTCATCTTTCACATTATTTATTTTATCATAATCTCAAACAGAAGATAACTTAAACTGTTGCAAAATACACCATGTACTATTACATAGATAGTCAGACAGGCTATTAAACATTGTTCATACAACAAATCGCTATTATATATATTGGCTTTGAACCACTATATTATGTCCATAGTACGGTGTTCATGTGGGCTTGCTCCTCACAAATGTTCCCCTAGTTTCACTGCTATCTTATTAAATTCTATAGTTCATTAAAACACGATAGTAATGTGACTAAGGTAACATTTGTAAAGAGCAATAAACCCACACGAATGCCTTACATTTTACACAATATGGTGGTTCGAAGCCACAAATAATATGTGTGATAGGTTGTATGTATTGCGTTAGAGAATTGTCGTTGATGGTTCTAAATACATTTTATTGAATTATTAAACAGAATGGTTACACAATCATGCTTTATGTTGATGCAGTTGTCACTGTTTTTTTCTGTAATATCATTGGTAATTGGAGATTCTTTTGACAAGAAAGGGGGGAAGAATTTTCGCTTGTAATTTGTATCCCTCTTTGAAACCAGGATGAAGGCTCGGTGAAATGAAATTTATCAAAACCACACTCGGAAATCAAAGCTGAGAGCAACTTAAGAACAATTTGATGAAAATAGCAGCAAAAGACCATCACTAGGTGATGTTTACTATTGGCCACTTAGGTTTAAGTTAGGTTGGGTTAATCATGTGGGAACCTCAGGCAGTGAAATAATGGCGTTAAAAAACAGAGCCATTATAATATATTATAGTATAGGTGAATATGTATGTCTTAAGTATTGGTAAGGGTGTCTGACATGACAGAATGCAATGCTAATATGCCTGTTGAATTCGTACTTGAGATGTAAACACAGTGATCATGTTCTCTTGCCTTCATTTTATGTGAAATTTGAAATTGTATTTGGTGTCAATGGAGTAGCTCATAAATTTTTTGGAGTATCTAATACCCAAGATGAATTCATCTTGTTTTGTATTAAAACAAACAGACAAAGGAAAGAGAGTTGTAAAATGCTTCCTTCAGAATAGAACATTTCATTTTATGTCAAAGCTATTAATCTTGGTAAGTTGTCCTTCCACTATTTGAACTGACTGGCGACCAGCCAGCAAGCCTTATGATTAAATCAAGCAAAGGGTGACATAATGAAATGTATACCATCGAAACATTAATTACTTACCTACCTATACAACTCTTTCTATAGCCATGGGGGAGGGGGCGGGGTTAGATAGATTGCTGCAAACAACAACTTTTAGGTAAGCAGCCTGAGTCCGCTGCGGTAGACTGTAAATCCTTCAGGTAAATCCTGCCCAACTTGGTCTTTCTTCTTATTTATAAATTATAATTAGGCAAAATAACTGATCAAAGACCCAGCCATTAGCAATTGAAATGAGTACAGACTGAAAACATAACGGAAACACGCCACATTTAAGTACAATTTGAAGCCAACTGCGCTTGCGCAGGTGTTGGCTGGCACCCGGTCGTTTTTTTACCCGACCGATAAACACAATCTATACAAACACAAGCAAAAATGGCTTTGCCTTAAATAGCAGCAGCTGGCTAGCTAAGGACCTGTAATAGGGTTGTGTGTGATTTCTTGACACTCTGGTGGCAGCTACTCCCTAGTTGTCTCCCTGACATCCTACCACAAAATCCAATCCAACTTCTTTGAGTTAATTTATTGGAGAATATTGCATAAAATTAAAGTAGCTTTATAAAACTTTTATTGCATGAAGTGAAACTTACATTGTGCTATCATTGGAACCAATTCCATTAAATTGTTAATAAAACTATAAACAGAGTCTCTAAAGTTTGCTTGTAGAGTAAATAACCGTAAATGATCTAAAGTTGAAGCATACAGCCAAAATCTGCTATTAGACTCCAGTTAATTAGTTTCAATTGATATTAAAAGTAAATGTTATTACTGGTAATTAGGTTACATTTTTACATTATACATTTTATAATGAATTGTTGTGAAACAATTAGCTATAGTGATAGATTGACTCATTGCCACTATAATTTGATAAGATTCATTATTTTCATCTATATTATCTCAGTCAAAGATATTTGGTTTTTGACACTTTAAATGAATTTTAAATGGTAAAGAATTGCTTGCTTGTTTATGTAGCCATCACTATGGCAGAAAGTAACTAAAGAAGAACTCTCACGATAACCAATTCTTGAAAAGACATCAGAATTGCCCATATCATAGTCTTTCTAAAATAATGATTCAATGTTCAACTGAGAGATTTTGATATAAAAAGTATAATTGTATACTGAATCAGTTTTACAAAGGTAGCCGAATTTTTCTGTGCTTGCAAACAACTTCAGAATCGGCTCGCTAGATAGTATTCAGCGATTACAATTTGAGTAAGCCCAGCACGAGTTATTACCTACAAAATATTTCATCCTCACTTTCTAGAAAATAGAATTGAAACGAATGTCTTAGAAGTTCCAGGGTACTAAGCTGCACCTGCTATCGTCCAGTTAGAGCGTTGCGCAAGTGCATAGGAAATTCAAGCATAAGACGCTTGTTTCCTAGTATATAAGAGTCCTGGACACTCATAAACGCTGTCGTATTTTTATGATCAATTTGGGCTTACCTAGCTTTTGAATTGCTGACTTGACTGCTTTTATCTCTGTACATTTCCTCAAATTTCACTGGGTTGAAACTAGTTGACCACTCTGGGAATCCGACGATTAAGGAATGACGACCTCGAGTAAACTGTACCTCAATTGCCCTTCGACGTCTATACCTTGTCCTCAAGTTCTAGGATATACCCTGGGGAAAACCTTGGGTAGTGGGAAATTCGCCAAGGTCAAAGCTGCTTGGTCTCCTTATGAACGTCGAATGGTAAGAAGTACAATTTCGTGCTAATTGTAGTAGGTCAAATTTTAGAGTTTATTATTGTTTTAATATGTATACATATATATATATATATATATTTATTAATTTATTAATTTTTTTAATTATTTATTTATATTGTTTAGATTGCCATCAAAATAGTCAACAAACGTAAACTGGACCAGGGAGATGTGAAGAAGTTTCTGCCTCGAGAAATCTCCACTCTCCAGAAGATCTCCCATCCTAATATCATCAGCACTTTTCGGATTGTGGAAACAGAGCGCTACTGCTTCATTGCACTGGAAATTGCTGAGAATGGGGACCTTCTGGATTACTTCATCTCTAGAGGACATCTTCCAGAGGAAGAGGCGAGGCACATCTTCCAGCAAATGTGCCAGGCAATTTCACACATCCATTCCTTAGGTATTGCACATCGTGATATCAAGATGGAGAATGTGTTCTTCAACAGAAACATGGATGTGAAATTAGGCGGTGAGTGTGATTGAGCGTCAGGTATTATTGCATTTAATTCATTTTTTATTTATTAGATTTTGGATTTGCTCTGGAGTCTCATAGCGACTTTTGCTCCACTCCATGTGGATCGTACAGCTATGGGGCTCCTGAAATAGTTCTCTCACCACACCCATACTACAATCCACAGTTAGCTGATACATGGAGCATGTAAGTTATATAACCTATCTTTTTATGTCTATGATATGATTATTACTTCCCTTACAGGGGCGTGCTTCTGTATGCCATAGTTATGGGTTATCTGCCATTTGGAGATGACAACCAAATCATCAATCGCCTCTGCAATTATCATCACGTGCCTATGGAAGGCAAGCAGATATCTGAAGGTAAATCAATACTGGTATTATTAATTTATAACCTCATCATTGTTCTTATTTTTCCTTCAGAATACGAGCAGTTGGTACGATCCCTTCTCACTGTAGACGTCACTGTTCGTCCGTTTATTACGGAAGTCTTGTCCCACATGTGGATGACGAGTTTCCCATCTGTTCGTCCGTCATGGGAAGGACCATGTGGAGGCAAACATACTATACAAAATTCCCTTCCCTCCATCTTTCATAGTGTGGATTCAAGTACTCCCTGCTATGACGTTGAGGTTCACTCCCCACGTCTACCATCCAATGATCAGCAAGATACTATGAATGCTATGGATACAACTGATCCTGAGACAGCTTTACCTGTCAGAGATTCATCAGGTTCAGAGGTGCAGGAGGAACATCTCATCCCTGCTAACAACACAGTTCTATCTGCTTCAGTTTCATGCTCAAAGGAGCATGATAGCCATCCTTTGAATTCTGCTACCAACTGTCCTTCACTTGCTGATGAACTATCATTTGCGGGTGAACTTATATCGATCAACAACCCTTTACCTGAGTCAGCTGCAAGCACAACTCAGCTAGCCAAATCGGCATCATTGACATCTGTAAAGCAAGACAGCCTTACTGCAGATGAAGCTGGCAAGATATCAATGTCGGCAGAATCAGAGTCATCAACATCAGTGGAGCAGGACCATAATCTGAAGCTATCAACCAATATAAATGTTCGTATAAAATCTGTGACACCATCGTCCTCAGTAGAGCAAAGCAATCAAACTACTGATGCAGCTCTGCCAGCTAAATCACTGTCTTTTACTTCTATCAGACAAAACAACCATCAAGTTAATTCAGCTGCCACTACAACGCTGCTAACCAGATCTGTGACATCCACTTTAATGGAGCAAGACAACTGTTCTTCAGCTTCGAATATCAAGACAACTGCGCCTGGACAGTCAATCTCATTATCTTCTGTCAAACATACTAACCATCCTTCTGATCCAGCTAATAATAATCTATTCCTTGCTGAACCAGAGTCATCACCTGTGCTTGAGCAAGATAATTCACTTGGTCAAGCTGACAACTCAAGCCAGCCTGCTAGTAATGCAACTACACCGGCTGTGCACGGTGAGGCCTCACCTAATGCAAGATCTAGACACATACCTAGAAAGAGGCGTAACATGATATCGAGACTACAAAGTGCAGTTTGCAGAAGAATTTTCTCAACCTTGAGAAGAAGGTTCAATGTTCTATAGACTTTAATTCCAAATTTTATGAAACTTATTATTATAAATAAAACAGCAACAACAAAAGCATAAATAATGTTCTCATACATAGTAATAACTGCATTCTTAATGAGTTGTTTTTGAGTTTAAAAAAATCTCCAGTGATGGATCAAGAAACATCAAAAGGGAGGTTTTCTATTGTGATAACCATACTCACATATTATGTAATCTAGTAAAAGTTTCAATTTAAGATTTACGAACTAATCGATTTGATTAGTAAATAAAATTATGGAGTAACGATATCAACTTGCTAAATATCAATGAACAAAGAATTCATATGACAAAAATAAGTTTTAATGGAATACATTTTGAATTATAGCTGATAGGCACAAAGTATAATCCAGAATTTGAGGAGGGCCCTGCCTCTAAAGCTACTAAACAGCTCTTCAGATTGATTAAGTCACTTGGAATAATCCATAAATTCAAGCGGAATATGCTGTTGCACTGTGCAGTGATGATGGTCCAGATACTGCAGTGGGAGGGGATACAGTAGATTGTTTAAGTTCATATTATTCACTTCCTCCTCCATCATTATCAAGACTCAATTTATTAATAGCTATATACTACTTATATTATTTGTGTAGTCTACTTCCTAAAATGACTAAATAAACAATTCAATATTTTTATTGTGATCAATTTATTCAACCGCGAAATCTAAGGCTAGAGTTATGCCTTAACCGCATAGACTTAGCTACACTGTAGTTAAAAGGACTCGCCAAACCGATTATGACAAAAAATAAACGGAGGTAATGAGAAAGACATTGGGGATGTGCTGGTGTAAAATGAGTTGGTTCCGACAACCGAGTCAAAGCCTACTGGATCCCCATGGATCAACATACTAGCTATGTGATAGGAGGGGGAACGGATAGGCTGCCACCAAAATTCTGATCAGCACGTAGACAAACTGGTAAAGGCTCACAAGCTTATAGCCGGAGGGGGAAGGTGTTTCCGGTCCACACCGGAAAGGTGTTCTGGCGGCACATAAATGGCTGTGAGACTGCCGCAAGCGGTACTACTCTACAATATAAATGTTAGGGTCTTGGAAGTCCTAGGTTGTCGTAGCTCGGTGGTTAGAGCAGCGGTGGCTAAAACTAGGCTTCCTGGGTTGATTCCCCAGTGACAACTAACAATTTTATTCTGTTGGCATATAATAACACATTTTTTAGAACAAAAAAATGATTCTAGAAATTTTGAATAATATCATCTGGAAGGCCCTAACCATATTCATATTCAGTGTAAGATTTACAGCACTCCCAAAATATTTATATTTGCTGTGGGAAAAGTTACAAAAGTAAACTATCACAACTCTCTTTATATATTTGTTTTTGAGAAAGTACAAGTCAGAAAACATGAGATTCAGTACATCTCTTAAACTCTACCTGGTAGCCATCAATGCTATAATATTGCCTCCATTTATGTCAGGTGGTAAGTGTATCAATTAATGTTATGAAATTAGGAATATAGTCATGTTGAGCTTATTAATGTAAGCAGGGCCTTTCATCATATCATTCACTGTGTTATCGTGTTCTTTTTTTATGTAGCTACCAACAATGGCTATTTGTTGCCCTCAAGTTCTAGGATATACCCTGGGAAAAACCTTGGGTAGTGGAAAGTTCGCCAAGGTCAAAGCTGCTTGTACTCCTTATGAATGTCGAATGGTAAGAAGTACAATTTCGTGCTAATTGTAGTAGGTCAATTTTTAGATGTTATTATTTTTTAATAAATATATTTAATTATTTATTAATGTTTTTAATTATTTACTTTTGATACTGTTTAGATAGCCATCAAAATTGTCAATAAACGTAAACTAGACCAGGGAGATGTGGAGAAGTTTCTGCCTCGAGAAATCTCCACTCTCCAGAAGATCTCCCATCCTAATATCATCAGCACTTTCCAGATTTTGGAAACAGAGCGCTACTGCTTCATTGCGCTGGAAATTGCTGAGAATGGGGACCTTCTGGATTACTTCAACTCTAGAGGACATCTTCCAGAGGAAGAAGCGAGGCACATCTTCCAGCAAATGTGCCAGGCAATATCGCACATCCATTCCTTAGGTATTGCACATCGTGATATCAAGATGGAGAATGTGTTCTTCAACAAAAACATGGATGTGAAAGTAGGCGGTGAGTGTGATTGAGCGTCAGGTATTATTACATTTAATTCATTGTTTTATTCATTAGATTTTGGATTTGCTCTGGAGTCTCAAAGCGACTTTTGCTCCACTCCATGTGGATCGTACAGCTATGGGGCTCCTGAAATAGTTCTCTCACCACACCCATACTATAATCCACAGTTAGCTGATTCATGGAGTATGTAAGTTATATACCTATCTTTTCTTACAGGGGTGTGCTTCTGTACGCCATAGTTATGGGTTATCTGCTATTTGGAGATGACAACCAACTCATCAATCGCCTCTGCAATTATCATCACGTGCCTATGGAAGGCAATCAGATATCTGAAGGTAAATCAATACTGGTATTAATTTATAACCACATCATTGTTCCTATTATTCCTTCAGAATATGAACAGTTGGTACGATCTCTTCTCACTGTAGACGTCACTGTTCGTCCGTTTATTGCGGAAGTCTTGTCTCACATGTTGATGACGAGTTTTCCATCTGTTTGTCCGTCATGGGAAGGACCATGTGGAGGCAAACATACTGTGCAAAATTCCCTAAGCCTTCCCTCCATCTTTCATAGTGTGGATTCAAGTACTTGCTGCTATGACGTTGAGGTTC